>Ga0207684_10000046_pt1 | contig 251569 bp, 280 predicted proteins | sample KBSK5501metaG_FD_184342 | JGI IMG/M metagenome (GOLD analysis project Ga0207684, IMG submission 184342) | Corn, switchgrass and miscanthus rhizosphere microbial communities from Kellogg Biological Station, Michigan, USA - KBS K5-50-1 metaG... | ecosystem: Host-associated > Plants > Roots >... | reverse complement strand
GCAAGCGGGCCCTGGATGCCCGCGACCAGCACTGCCGGTGGCCGGGCTGCACGCGGGCGGGCTCCTGGTGCACGCCGCATCACATCGTGCACTGGGCCAAAGGTGGCAGCAGCAACCTCGACAACCAACTGCTCTTGTGCTCTCGACACCATTGGATGACCCACGAGGGCGCCTGGCAGCTGGTCCGGACCGATGACGGGCGCATCCTCACCATCCCGCCGCCGGCGCCCGACGATCTCTACTGCCGGGGACCGAGCTCGAACGAAGCGGCGTAGGCTGCGAGGTTTCGAGGCAGTTTCGACAAAGCCCGGCCTTCGGCGCCCCGTTTTGGTCCGTGGGTAATGGACGCGCTGGTTGCCAGGCGGGGAGGAGGAAAAGGAAATGCCCCAAGCGACCTTCCTGTTTACCCTGAAGTCCCCTATGCGTTTTTCGGCTTCTACCTTGCGGCTTCCACCTACTCGACGTTCGGTATCCTCAGGTTTACCGTACTCAGCCGGTTGGGGCGTGCCGAACCGTACCAGCGACCCGACGCCGGGGGATAGACCCAAAAATCAGTTCGCAGCCAACCCACTTTCTCTTGCTTGGCTAAGGAGTCGTGAAGGATGAGGGAAGTTTTCATCGTCGAGGCGGTGCGCACGCCGATGGGCAAGCGCAACGGCAAGCTCAAGGACTTCCACCCGGTCGTCCTCGGCTCCATGGTCCTGAAGGAGCTGGTCAACCGAGCCGGGATTCAGCCCTCGCTGGTAGAGGACGTGGTCTTCGGCAACGTGATGCAGACCGGCGAGCAGGCGGTCAACATCGCGCGCAACGCCTGGCTGGCCGCGGGCTTCCCGGTCGAGACCCCGGCCACCACCGTGGACCGCCAGTGCGGCTCCAGCCAGCAGGCCATCCACTTCGCGGCCAACCTGATCCAGGCCGGCGTCTGCGACATCACGATCGCCGGCGGCGTGGAATCGATGACGCGGGTACCCATGGGCTCGACCGTGGTCCAGGGTCCCGGCCACCCCTTCCCGCCCGAGCTGACCGAGCTCTACGACCTGGTGCCCCAGGGCATCTCCGCGGAGCTGGTCGCGCGCAAGTACGGCATCGACCGCAGGGCGATGGACGAGTTCAGCGTGCAGAGCCACCTGAAGGCCGCCGAGGCGACCGCGAAGGGGTACCTGCGCTCGCAGATAATGCCCATCGAGATCCCCGCCAACGGCCACGCGGGCGACGTGATGGACCGCGACGAGGGCATCCGCCCCAACGCCACCTACGAGGCGGTTGCAGGGCTGCAGCCCGCCTTCAACCCCGAGCACAGCATCACCGCCGGCAACTCCTCGCAGATCACCGACGGCGCCGCCGCCGTGCTCTTGATGACAAAGGAGAAGGCGGAGGAGCTGGGGCTCAAGCCGCGGGCTCGGATCCTCGCCCAGGCGGTGGTCGGCACCGACCCCGTGCTCATGCTCGAGGGCCCGATCCCAGGCACCGCCGCCGTCCTCAAGAAGGCCGGGCTGGAGCTCAAGGATCTCGACCTCTACGAGGTCAACGAGGCCTTTGCCTCGGTGCCCCTGGCCTGGCTCAAGGAGACCGGCGCCGACCCCGCCAAGCTCAATGTGAACGGGGGCGCCATCGCCATCGGCCACCCGCTCGGCGCCTCCGGCGCGCGCCTGATGAACCACCTCCTGCACGAGCTGGAGCGGCGCGACCTGCGCTACGGGCTGGAGACCATGTGCTGCGGCGGCGGCCTGGGGACCGCCACCATCATCGACCGCCAGGTCTAGGTCCGATGGGCGCCTTCGACTCCGTCGACCGGGTTCGGCCCTACAAGATCTGGGACGGCGCGGTGGCCCGGGCGGTGCACGGCCGGGAGATCACGATGGCGATCGTGGACGTCGACGCGGGCGTCGACGTGCCGACTCACCAGCACGCCAACGAGCAGCTCGGCTTTGTGCTCAGGGGCTCGATCGTGATGACGATCGACGGCGAGGAGCGCGAGCTACAGGTCGGCGAGACCTATGTGATCCACGGCGATACGCCCCACAAGGCGGTGGGCGGCCCCGAGGGCGCGAGCGTGGTCGACGTGTTCTCGCCGCCGCGGGCCGACTGGGAGCGCCTGGAGCGGCTGGAACCCTCGCCCGGGAACTGGCCCTAGCCCCCTACTTACAGCCGGTACAGGCGGCGGGCGTTGTCCGTGAAGACGGCGTCCAGGTCGGCGCCTGGCAGCTCGGCCAGGATGCCGCGAAGCATTCCCGCCCACTCCCCGAAGCCGACCACGGCCTCGGCCACCGGCCAGTTGCTGCCGTACATGACGCGCGGCCAGCCCAAGCACTCGACCACGTGACGTAGGTAAGGGGCCAGCGCCTCCGCGTCATAGCGGACGTCGGCGTCGGAGTGGACCACCACCGAGAGCTTGCCGTGGAGGTTGGGCAGCGCCCCCAGCTCCTCCAGCGCTTCTCGCCAGGCCGGCTCGGGTGGGCGCCGCAGGTCAGGCTTGCCGAGGTGCTGGAGCACGAAGGTGGTCTCGGGGCAGGCGCGGACCAGCCGGGGTAGCGCGGCAATCTGCTCCCGCCGGACGCAGATCTCGCAGAGCAGGCCGCGCTCGCCCAGGCGCCGGGCTCCGCGGACGTACGCCTCCGAGGCGCAGAACTCCGGATCCTCCTCGAACTGACAGGTGCGGCGCACGCCCCGCACCAGCTGCAGCGGCTCGACGTCGTCGAGCTCGTCGTCCAGGTAGGGCTGCTCCAGCGCGGCCCAGGTCACGTAGGCGCCGAGGCCCGGCTCGGACTCGGCGACGCCGGCCGCGAAGGCCGCCTCCCAGAGCGGGTCCGTGAAGTCGTTGACCTGGATCTGCACCGCCTGCTCCACCCGCTCGCCGCCCCAGGCGCTGGCGTAGTCCGCCCACAGGAAGTCGCGCTGCAGGTAGGGCCGCGCCAGGATCCCGCTCTGCTTGGCGTCCGCCCTACGCCACAGGTGGATGTGAGTGTCGATCACCGGCGGCCGGATACTACGTGGGGTTGGGGAACGTCGTCGGTTTTATCGGTCTGGGCGCCATGGGCGGGCCGATGGCCGCCAACCTGGCGCGGGCCGGCTTCGAGATGGCCGGCTTCGACATCGACCCCGCGCGGGTCCGTGAGCCATTGGAGCGCTGCCAGTCGGTCACGCAGGTGTGCGACCGGGCCCGCGGCGTGGTCGTCAGCATCGTGCGCACGCTGCCGGAAACCGAGGCGGTGGTGGCCGAGGTGCGGCGGCCGGGCCTGCTCCTGGTCGTGATGAGCACGATCAATCCCACCGCCATGGCCCGGATCGCCGGCGAGCTGGCCGAGCGAGGCGTCGAGCTGCTCGACGCGCCGGTCAGCGGCGGCGTGGCCGGCGCCGAGGCCGGCACGCTGGCGATCATGGCGGCGGGCTCCCGATCCGCCCTGGAGCGGGCGCGGCCGGTGCTGGACGTGCTCGGCCGCACCGTCTTCCACGTGGGGGAGCGGCCCGGCGAGGCGCAGGCCGTGAAGCTGGCCAACCAGCTGATGCTGGCCGTCAACATGCTCGGCGCCTACGAGGCGCTCAAGCTGGCGCGCGCCCACGGCCTGGGGCCCGAGCGTGTGCTCCCCGTGATCGAGCAGTCCACGGGCGCCAGCTGGGCCGCGGCCAACTGGGACACCGTCCGCCAGTGGTGGGAGGGCGCCCCCCGCGGGGGCGCGCTGGACATCGTGATGAAGGACCTCCGCTCCCTGCTGGCCGACGCCGGCGAGCGCTATGAGGCGCTGCCCGTGGCCGCCCTCGCCTTCAACCTGCTGCGGGAAGTGGGTTGGTGAGCCGGAAGCGCCAGGGCTTCAGCGCCCACTCGCCGGCGTAGGCGACGCCCACTCGGGGGCCGCTGAGGATGCGGGCGGGGTCCGCCCGGTAGCCGTCGTCAGCGACGTACAGGTCGGGTGGCACCAGCTGGCGCCCGTTGAGGCCGCGGTCGATCTCGAGAGCCTTGCAGACGAGGCCGGGGCCCCCGCAGCGTCCCACCCCGGGGCCCGGCTCCAGCGCCCGGACCAGCACGGCCTGCGGCTCGCCCGCGGGCCGGGTCACGAAGTTGAGGCAGTTGTACATGCCGTAGATGAGGTAGACGTAGGCGTGGCCGGGGGGGCCGTACATGACCCGGGTGCGCGGCGTCAGTCCACGCGCCGAGTGGGCCGCCAGGTCATCCGGGCCGCAGTAGGCCTCGACCTCGACCAGGCGCCCGGTGAGCCGCCTTCGCCCCACCTCCCGCACCACCAGCTTGCCCAGCAGGTCGCGCGCCACCTCCAGGGTGTCGCGCTCGAACCAGCTGGGCGCTAGGGGTTCAGGCTCCTCGGCGTGCACTCTCGCGATGATGCTTGCGCTTGTCCCGGTAGAGCCTGGCGTCCGCCCGGCGCAGCAGCGCCGGCCGGTCCAGGCCCGGTTCCCAGGTCGCGATCCCGGCCGAGACCCGCAGCTCGTCGGCGGCGAGCAGGTCGTGGACGCGGCGCAGCACCTCCACCGCCTGCTCGATCGTGGTTTCGGGCATGGCCAGCCCGAACTCGTCGCCGCCCAGGCGGGCGCTGGTGTCGCTGGCCCGGACCGTGCTCTGGAGGGCGGTCCCGACGGCGTTGATGGCGGCGTCGCCGGCCTGGTGGCCGTGCAGGTCGTTGATGGTCTTTAGGCCGTCGAGATCGAGCAGCATCAGCGTCAGCGGACGCCGGTGCCGGCGCGCGGCCGCGATCGCACGGTCCAGCGCCCGCTCGAACTCCTTGCGGTTGGCCAGCCCCGTCATGAAGTCGGTCCGGGTCTCGCGCCGGTGCAGCTCGCCCCGGGCCAGGGCGGCGCCGTAGTGGTCGGCGACCGCGTCCAGGAAGGCTGCCTCTGAGCCGTCGAACTCCCGCGGCTCGCGGCTTCCCACCACCAGCACTCCCACCAAGCGCCCCCGGGCCTGCAGCCGCACCGCCATCGCCGACTGCAGGAGCGCGCGCCCGCCGGTCCCCAGCGCCGCCCCGGTGACGGCCGAGCGGGCCCGTGCGGCCCGCTCCACGACCTGGAACGGCTCGACGGCGGCGGCCCGCAGCCTGCGGTCCTCGTCCCAGCGGAGGCCGTGGGTGTAGGCCAGCGCCAGCTCGCTCAGCTCGTCGGAGTGCAGCCAGAGGGCGCCCGCCTCGGCGCCCGTGGCCGTCACGATCGCCGCCAGCCCCGCCTGCGCCACCTCGCTGAGCTCCACCGGGCGGTTGACCGCGGCGGCCACGGCCACCATGGCCTCCATCAGGTGGCGCTGGCTGCGGCTGCGCTCGTGCACGGCGTCCATGTACCCGCGCGCCAGCTGCACCACCAGGGCCGTCTCGACCCGCTCCAGGCGCTGCACGCCGACCAGGATCGCGTTCTCGGCTGCCAGCTGCCGGCGGGCGGTCCGCTCGTAGGCGCGGGCGATGACCTCACGGAGGATGCTGACCGCCTCCAGGAGCGAGTCCAGCGCCAGGCCGGCCTCGGAGCGACTGCGGCCCATCTGGCGGATCACCGGCCCGGCCCGGGACACCAGGTCACGGTCTCGGAGGCCCTGGAGCATGAGGCCGAGCGCGCCCGCCACTAACGCAGAGGGCTGCTCGCCCGCGGTCTCCATCGACCGCGTGTAGTCCGGAACGCGCGCGGCGATCTCGTTCGTCGCCTCCGCGACCAGGCGGTCGAGACCGACCGCCAGTTCCCCCATGACCTGCTCAACCATCTGCACCGACCTGGACAACAGTCCAAAATCTAGAACGGTGGCCCGGACCAGTTTCCGGCGCGATCGAATTCAGCGGGAGGTCAGCCGAATGGCAACTGCGACCAAGGTGACGGCGGGGCGAGTCGAGGAGATCCTCGGCAGCGAGGCCGAGGGCCTGCTCAGCCACCGCTGCCAGACGGTCCCGGCCGACCAGCTGCACCTTCCCGGCCCCGACTTCGTGGAGCGCATCTGGTCCCTCAGCGATCGCCCCACCCGGGTGCTGCGAAGCCTGGAGACGCTCCTCAACCACGGTCGCCTGGCCGGCACCGGGTACCTGTCGATCCTGCCCGTCGACCAGGGCATCGAGCACTCGGCTGGGGCCAGCTTCGCGCCCAATCCCGCCTACTTCGACGGCGAGAACATCGTCAAGCTGGCGATCGAGGGCGACTGCAACGCGGTCGCCTCCACCTTCGGGGTCCTGGGCTCGGTGGCGCGGCGCTACGCACACAAGATCCCATTCATCTGCAAGATCAACCACAACCAGCTCCTGACCTACCCCACCGAGTACGACCAGATCGCCTTCGGGACCGTGCGCGAGGCCTGGCAGCTGGGCGCCGTGGCGGTGGGCGCCACCATCTACTTCGGTTCCGAGCAATCGAGCCGGCAGATCGTGGAGATCGCCCGCGCCTTCCACGAGGCCCACGAGCTGGGCCTCGCCACCGTGCTCTGGTGCTATCTGCGCAACCCCGCCTTCACGGTCGACGGAGTCAACTACGAGCTGGCGGCCGACCTGACCGCCCAGGCCAACCACCTGGGGGTCTCGATCGAGGCCGACATCATCAAGCAGAAGATGCCGGAGAACAACGGCGGCTTCAACGCGGTCAAGTTCGGCAAGACCTCCAAGCTGGTCTACGACAAGCTGACGACCAACCACCCCATCGACCTCACCCGCTACCAGGTGGTCAACTGCTACATGGGTCGCGCGGGGCTGATCAACTCCGGCGGCGCCTCCTCGGGCGAGGCCGACCTCAAGGACGCCGTGCGCACCGCGGTCATCAACAAGCGCGCCGGCGGCATGGGCCTGATCTCGGGCCGCAAGGCCTTCCAGCGCCCGATGCAGGAGGGGGTCGACCTCCTGCACGCGATCCAGGACGTCTATCTCGACAAGCGCGTGACGATCGCCTGATCCCGGGTGAGGCTCGCCTTCCTGGGCAGCGGAGCCGCGTTCTCGCAGGAGCGGTACAACGGCGCCGTGGTCGTGGACGGGCGGATCCTCCTCGACGGCGGCGCGCCGCTGCTGCCCCACATGCACCGCCTGGGCATCGACCCTGGCGCCGTGCGGCTCGCGTTCCTCACCCACTTCCACGGCGACCACATGCTGGGCCTGCCCCCGTTCGTCCTCCACCACGCCCTCGGCTCCCAGACCCCGCTCACGGTGGTGGGGCCGGCCGGCGTGGAAGAGGTGCTGGAGAGGCTGTTCGTGCTGGCCTGGGGCCCGGAGTGGGAGACCGAGTTCCGTCCCCGCTTCGATCTGCGCTACGTGCAGGCTGAGGCCGCGGGCGAGGCCGGCGGCGTGGAGTACGAGTCGGTCAGGCTCGACCACGGGACCATGGGCTGCACCGGCTACCGGCTGCAGCTCGGCGGGCGGGTCCTGGCCTATGCCGGAGATACCGAGATGACGCCGCCCCTGGAACGGCTGGTGACCGGCGCGGACCTCGTGATCACGGAGGCCACGGGGCCCGGCAAGCCCCACTCGCACACCAGCTGGGAAGACGCCCAGGCGCTGGCGGCCCGGCACCCGGGCGCTCGCTTTTTCTTCAACCACGTGTATGCCGGAGAGCTTACCGGTGCCGTTGGCGATCTTGAAGTCGTTGATGTCTAGAGATTTGATAAAGCCATTGACACATGCCGGAGACGCGGCCCACAATCGGACGGCAGCACGGAGACCATTAGCGGAGGTGAGCGTTCTTGACCGACGAACGCACGGGGGACGCCGACGTCAAGACGGTGCGCGACGGGTTCGAGGATCTGGCTCGCTCGCTCCACGTCAGCTATATCAATCGCTGGGGCAGGCATGACCCGGCCGGGCTCGAGCGCCAGATCGAAGCCAGGACCGAGCAGCCCGCCGCCGCCGGGAGCCGAACCACAGCCGCGTAGCGGCTCGGGTCGCCGCCTGGGGGCGGCCGCGGTGGCGGTGGCGGCCGGAGTGCTCGCCTGCGCCGCCCTTTTCTTCCTCGGGGCGCTGGTCTATCAGCGCCTGGGGGGCGATTCCCTGATCGCGCTGGTGGTCGTGGCCGCCGTCTTCGGCGGCTCCGGGCTCTACGCGGGCTGGCTGGCTGGAACCATGGCGTTCTCGGCCGTCCGCGGCGACGAAGCGGCTTGAAAGCCGGTCCTGACCTGGGGTCCGACCGGCCGCTACTGGACAAGCTGGGCGTCAAGCCCGGCATGCGGGTATCGCTGCTGGGCGCCGGCGACGACGCCTTCCGGGAGCTGCTGGCCGGGCGCACCGACGACCTCCACGATGCCCCGGCCAAGGACAGCGACCTCGTCTTCTTCATGGCCGGCGATCCCGCCGACCTGGAGCGGTTGAAGGCGCTGCGCCGGGTCATCAAGGAGGACGGCGCGGTCTGGGTGCTGCGCCGCAAGGGCGCCGGGCGGTCGCTGCGCGAGATCGACATCATCGAGGCCGCCGCGGCGGCCGGGCTGGTCGACAACAAGATCGCGGCCTTTTCCGATGAGCTGGCCGCGATGCGGCTGGTGGTCCGGCTGGTGGACCGCGGGCGCAGCTAGGCAGGTACGAAAATCGACGGCGCATGGCAGCCTGTGGCTTGATCGCGGGAGCGGATTTCTTCAGCGCGACGGAGGAGTGATAGATGAGAAGAGCGGCGGTAGCCATCGTCCTGTGCCTGTTCGCCGCCGGCTGCGGCGGCGGCAGCGGCAGCAACACCACCGGTACCAGCTCGGAGGGCACACCGAAGGCGGGGGGCACCCTGACCTTCGCGCTGGAGTCCGAGCTGCGCACGCTGGACCCGGTCGTCTCGACCCAGCTGGTGGAGCGCACGGTCTTCTACCAGATGTACGAGTCGCTGGTGACCATCGACGACAAGCTCAACATCAAGCCCGGGCTGGCCACGTCCTGGGTGCCCTCTTCCGACGGCCTCACCTACACCTTCACACTGCGCAAGGGCGTCAAGTTCCACGACGGCACCGACTTCGACGCGACGGCCGCCAAGTTCAACTTCGACCGCATCCAGAAGGCAGCCAGCTCACCGCGCAAGTCGGAGCTCGCCAACCTCGACACCACCGAGGTCAAGGACCCGCAGACGCTGGTCCTGCACCTGAAGAAGCCGGACTCCACGCTGCTCGCGCAGCTGGTCGACCGGGCCGGCATGATGCTCTCGCCCACGGCGGTGCAGAAGGCGGGGGCGAACCTGGGCCTCAACCCGGTGGGCGCCGGGAGCGGTCCCTTCACCTTCGTGGAGTGGAAGCGCGACGACCACCTGACCCTGAAGAAGAACATTTCCTACTGGGGCAAGCAGGCGTACCTCGACGGGATCACCTACAAGCCGATCACCAACGACGACGCGCGCGCGACCGGGCTCAAGACCGGCGACTTCGACATCATCCGGGTCGCCGCCGGCAAGGACATCGCGGGCATCAAGTCCGACAGCACTCTCACCTACAAGGACACGGCGAGCCTGGGCTTCCAGGGCATCGAGCTGTTCCACGGCTCGGGGACCTTCTCCGACAAGGCCAAGGCGCAGGCGGTGGCGCTGGCGGTCGACCGCTCGCAGGTCCTGAAGAACATCTTCTTCAACGTGGGCGTGATCTCCCACGGCCCGATCCCGCCCGGCAGCTGGGCCTATGACCCGAGCGAGAAGATCTACGACCAGGTCGACGCCGCCAAGGCCAAGGCGGCGGCCACCGGGTTCAGTTTCACCCTCAAGGTCGCCAACACGCCCGACAACCTGCAGGAGGGGCAGCTGATCAAGGACCAGCTGGCCAAGGCCGGGATCACCGCCAACATCCAGTCCGAGGAGTTCGGGTCGATCCTGACCGACACCGAGGCCGGCAAGTTCGAGGCCGCTCTGGTCGGGTGGTCGGGGCGCATCGACCCCGACGGCAACATGTACTCCTGGTTCCACACGGGGGGCGGCAACAACCAGGGGCTGTACAGCAACTCCAGCGTCGACAAGGCGCTCGAGGACGCGCGCACCACGACCGACCAGGCCAAGCGCAAGCAGCTGTACGACCAGGCCCAGGTCATGCTGGTGCAGGACGGCGCCTACGTTTTCATCAACCACCCGGTGGCCGCGCAGATCTCGCGCTCCACCCTGCACGGGTACGTGCTCTACCCCGACACCATGCCGCGGTTCGTCACTGTCTGGAAGTCGTAGCTGCTTAGCTACCTCGGGAGGCGGCTGGCGCTCATGGCGCCGGTCGCCTTCTTGGTCAGCGTTGCCGTCTTCCTGCTGATCCACCTGACGCCCGGCGATCCGGCGGCGATCATCCTGGGCGAGGAGGGGTCGGCGTCCACCATCGCCGCCCTTCACAAGGAGCTGGGGCTCGACCAGCCGCTGACCACCCAGTACGCGATCTGGATCGCGCGGGTCCTGCACGGCGACCTGGGCAGCTCGCTGCGCACCCACCAGCCGGTGACGCAGGCGATCGGCGAGCGCCTGCCGGCGACCCTGGAGCTGGGCCTGGCCGCCCTGCTCTGGTCGCTGGCCGTGGCCATCCCGCTGGGCACCGTGGCCGCCCTGCGCCGAGGCTCCCTCCTGGACGTGCTCGCCTCCGGATTCACCGTCGCGGGCGTCTCGGTGCCTAACTTCTTCATCGGGATCCTGCTCATCCTGCTGATGGGCCTGGCGCTGCGCCTGTTCCCGGTGGGCGGGTTCGTGCCCTTCACGGAGGACCCCTTCCAGAACCTGCGCCACCTCCTGCTGCCGGCGCTCACGCTGGGCACCGCCGGGGCAGCCATCAACATGCGCTTCACGCGCAGCTCGATGATCGAGGTGCTGGGCCAGGATTACATCCGCACCGCGCGGGCCAAGGGCGCGCCCTGGCTGCGGGTGGTGCGCGCGCACGCACTCAAGAACGCGCTGATCCCGGTGGTGACGGTGGTCGGGATCCAGGTCGGCTCGATCATCGAAGGGGCGCTGGTCACGGAGACCGTCTTCAGCTGGCCGGGGGTCGGCAAGCTGGCGGTGGACGGCATCTTTGGGCGGGATTACCCCGTGATCCAGGGCATCGTCCTGATCGCCGCCCTCTCCTACATGGTCGCCAACCTGCTTGTGGACCTCACCTACGCCTACCTCGACCCCCGGATCACTTACTCGTGACCACCGCTTGAGCACGGCAGCCGCCTATCAGGCCGGCCCGCCCGAGCCGCTGGCGCCGGGGGAGGGCGGCGACGTAAGGCTTTCCCTGCCGGCGCTGGTGCGCTCGCAGCCGCGCATCCTGTTCGCCGGCGGCCTGCTCCTGCTGCTGGTCCTGACGGCCCTGCTGGCGCCCGCGATCTCCGGGCACGACCCCATCCTCACCGACCCCGACAACGCGCTGCTCGCACCGAGTCGCGGGCACTGGATGGGGACCGACGAGCTGGGCCGGGACCTGCTGGCGCGGGTGCTGTGGGGCGGCCGCGTGTCGCTGCCGGTGGCCTTCGTGGCGGTCGTGGTCGGGCTGTCGGTCGGGGGGCTGACGGGCCTGGTGGCGGGTTATCGGGGGCGGGTCACCGACCTCCTGCTGATGCGCGCGGTCGACGCCATCCTGGCCTTCCCGGCGCTGATCCTGGCGATCGCGATCGTGTCCGCGCTGGGGCCCAGCCTGCGCAACGCCATGATCGCGATCGGGATCGTGCAGATCCCGGTCTACGCGCGGCTGACGCGCGCGCAGGTGCTGCAGCTGAAGGGCCTGGACTTCGTGGCCGCGGCGCGCGCCCTGGGCGCCTCCCCGCTGCGGCTGGTGGCCCGGCATCTGGTGCCCAACCTCCTCAACCCGCTGATCGTGCAGGTCTCGCTGTCCGCCGCCTTCGCCATCCTCGCCGAGGCCACGCTGTCCTTCCTCGGCCTGGGCGCCCAGCCGCCGACCCCGGACTGGGGCTTCATGATCAACGACGGCAGCCGCTTCCTGGCCAATGGGGCCTGGTGGCTGGCGCTGGCCCCGGGCCTGGCCATCTGCCTGGCGGTGTTCGGGTTCAACTGGCTCGGGGACTCGCTGCGCGACGCGCTCGATCCGCGGCTGCGACGATAGCTCTCCTGATGATTCGCCAGGCCTCGGTCGACGACCTCTCGCTGATCGCGGCCTTCATCCGCGAGCTGGCGGAGTACGAGAAGCTGGCCGGCGCGGTCGAGTTCGATGAGGAGGAGCTGCGGCGGTCGCTGTTCGGGGACAGGCCTTTCGCCGAGGTCCTGATCGCCGAGGACGAGGGTGCAGGGGTCGGCTTCGCGCTCTTCTTCCACAACTTCTCGACCTTCCTGGGGCGCCCGGGCATCTACCTGGAGGACCTCTTCGTCCGGCCCCAGGCGCGCGGAAAAGGGTTCGGCAAGGCGCTCCTGGCGCGGCTGGCGCAGCTGGCGGTGGAGCGCGGCTGCGGCCGCGTGGAGTGGGCGGTGCTGAACTGGAACCAGCCCTCGATCGAGTTCTACGCGGCGCTGGGGGCGCGGGCCAAGAGCGACTGGACGACCTACCAGCTCAGCGGCGAGGCGCTGCGGGCGCTGGGTAGCATTCCTGGCTGATGGATGTGACCGGGGTCAAGGGGCCCTACACCCCGTCCGACCTCGTGGCCTGGGCCCGCTCCCAGCTGGAGATCGCGCGCTCGATCCTGGACAACCCCGGCGGCGGGCTGCTCTCCGCCACCCAGGCCATCGGCCAGGTCAAGGCCGCGCTCCAGGAGCACGACGAGGAACGCTTCGGAGAGGTCGTCGAAACGCTCGACCGCGCCGAGGACCGCGGGCTCAGGCGGGAGTTCGACGCGGCCCGGAAGCTGCTGGGCGAGGCGATCTCGAAGCTGGGCTGACCCCAGCCCTCCCCCTCGAAGCGCGGCCCACCAGCCAGTCGAACAGGCGCCGGCTCTCGGGCCGGGTGTCGAGGAGCTCCTCGGGATGCCACTGCACCGCCAGCAGGTTGCCGTCCGCCGACTCGAGGGCCTCGACCGCGCCGTCCTGGCTCCAGCCGGTGGGCGTCAGCGCCGGCGCCACCTCGCCCACCGTCTGGTGGTGAAGGCTGTTCACCGGTACCTCCTCCGCGCGCAGCAGCCCCGCCACCTGGGAGCCCTCGGCCAGGCGCACCGAGTGTGCCAGGTGCTGGCGAGACTCGCCGGTGCTGTAGTGGTCGTGCTCGGGGGTGTGCTGGACCAGCGTGCCGCCCAGGGCCACGTTGATGACCTGGATCCCCCGGCAGATGCCGAGCACCGGCGTGCCCCGCGCCACCGCCGCCCGGACCAGCGGCAGCTCGAGCGCATCGCGATCGGGTGCGGGCACCGTCTTGGGATGCGGCTCGGCCCCGAACTCGGCGGGATCGACGTCGTAGCCGCCGGTGAAGAGCAGCCCGTCGACGCGCTCCAGCATGGCCTCGCCGTCGGACCCCGGCGCCAGCTCGACCACCTCGGCCCCTGCCTCCGTGAGCGCCCGCACATAGGTCGCGTTGAGCTTGTCGGCGGCTCGGGTGACGCCGATCAGCGGGCGCCGCTGGTTGCTCACGGGGCGATCGCCGCCTCCAGCGTCTCCTCGACGCCGACCGCACCGCTCGCCTTCGACATCGGCCCCACCGCGGGCAGGGTCACGCCCGCGTCCCGGTAGCGTGCGACCGCATCCCGGACGGCCTCGGCGTCCCCGATGCCGGAGAGCTGGTCGAGCATCCCGTCGCTGACCTCGCCGCGCTCGAGCTCGGCCTGGAAGCCGCCGGCGTCGAGCACCTTCCGGTAGAAGGGGAGGCTCGCGTAGCGCTTGACCGTCTCCCGAAAGGCTTCCCGCGCGCGCGCCCGATCGGCGGCCAGGCAGACAGGCACGGCGGCCATTATCTCGAAGCCCTTCAGGGACTTGCCCGCGCGCTCGCGGCCGGCCCGGACGTGGGGGATGATCTGGTCGCGGACGTAGGGGGGCGAGCACATCCAGAGGGAGACGCCGTCCGCCAGCTCACCGGCCAGCTCCAGCATCCGCTCACCGAGCGCGGCCACGAAGATCGGGAGCTCGGGGTTGCGAGGGGCGCCGTAAGCCCAGTGCGCGGTGAAGAAACGGCCGCTCAAGGAGGCGGCGCCTTCCCGGAACGAGGCCCGCAGGATCTCGACGTACTCGCGCATGGCGTCCACCGGGCTTTCCAGCTGGAGGCCCCACATGCTCTCGACCGTCACCTGGTGGCTGACACCGAGGCCGAGCAGGAAGCGCCCGCCCGAGATCTCGTCCAGGGTCTGCACCATCTGCGCCATGGCGGTGGGATGCCGGGTGTAGATGGGCAGCACCGCGGTGCCCAGCCGCACTCGCTCGGTGGCCTGGGCGTAGGCCGCCAGCACCAGGGCCGTGTCCCGGTTGCCGGGCAGCTGCGAGCACCAGATGGAGTCGTAGCCGAGCTGCTCGGCGCGCTGCGCGCGCTGGACCGCCTCGGGCAGGGAGCGGCCCGCTTCGACCGCGCAGCCCAGCCGGTTCATAGGGATTGGAGTCTAGTCGGGAGCTCGTGCAGGCCCGCGATCGCGATGGCCGCCGCGGGCAGGCGCTCGCGCTGCAGGTAGGCCCAGGGGCCGCGGAGGATGAAGACCGCGGTCATGCCGGCCGTCAGCGCGGGCTCGATGTCGTTGTCGATGCGATCGCCGACGTAGGCGCAGTGGGCGGCATCGACGCCGAGCAGCTCGGCGACCTTGCGGAAGAACGCGACTGCCGGCTTCTCGATGCCGAGCAGGCCGGAGGTCGCGACCAGGTCCACCGCCTCTACCAGCGCCTCCAGCTCGTGCTGGCGCTGAACGCCCTGGTTGCCGGCCACGCCTACCCGGTAGCCCGCGGCGCGCAGGCGGGCCAGGCAGGGGAGAGCGTCCGGGTAGAGGTCGTCGCGCGCGAAGGGGCGCTCCAGCTTGGGGGGCTGGACGGCCAGGAGGTCGAAGACGCGCCAATGCGGTTCGCCGCGGGCGATCACTCCGCCCAGGACCCCCATGAAAGTGAGGCGAGGCACGCCGCAGGCGTCGGCGACCGACTGCCAGATGGTGGTCTCGTCGATCAGCGTCTCGCCGATGTCGAAGATGACGGCTTCGATCACCGTCCCGAGGTTACGAAACCGCGGGCGCTTTCGCCTCCGCCCGGAGGATGCTGCGGGCGGCTTCCCACCAGGTGGGGTCGCCATTGTGCAGGCGCCAGATCCAGTACTCGGCTCCCCACAGCAGGACCGTGGTCTGCCCGGCCAGCTTGAGGTCGTGGAAGGTGCGCTCGAGGTCCGGCGGGCTGAAGCTCCGGGGGGTGGTGAAGGTGCTGGGATCGGCCTCCCAGGGCTCGGCCTGGGCCTCGGTCACCCACGCCTTCTTTTGCTGGGTGAGGGCGGCCTTCCGCCATTCGGCGACCCGGTCGTCCCAGTTGAGGTCGGCCTCGGCGACGCCGTTGTGGCCCAGGAACGAGTAGCCGATGCGCGTGTAGACGTCGCTGCCCAGCACATCGCCCGCCCGCAGCGCGGAGAGCGCGTCCTTCTCCGCCGAGTCGGAGTCGAAGCCGAGCAGTGAGGCCACCGTGGCTCCGCTGCGGCTCGAGGCCGCGTCGAGCTGCATGTTGAAGTGGCCGAAGACGTTGACGATGAGCGGGTGGTGAGACTCGTCGATGGTGCGCACCATCTCGATCTCGCGCAGCAGCAGGTCCTTGCCGATCCACCAGCGGTTGGGCCCCGCGGGGTTGAAGGGCTCGTTCTCGACCTGCCAGGCGACCAGGTTGGGATAGGCGCTGTAGCGCTGGACGGTCTCCTGCACGAAGGGCAGCACCGCCTCGCCGACCACCGGGTCCCGCGAGACGTCGCCCCCGTTTGGGGTGCGGGGCAGGTATGCCGGCGGGATGTAGAACTCGGGCCAGCCCAGCGACTTCATGCCCACGGTCAGGACGACCGGCTGCCCCGCCCTGGCGGACTCGTTCATCAGCCAGTCCAGCTCGTCGTAGCCCTGGGCGTCGACGTCCTCCCAGTAGACGCCCAGGCGGACCACCTTGAAGTGCATGTCCAGGACCTCGTGGTAGGCGTCTTTCCAGTCCATCCCGAGTTGGGCGGCGCGGCGCACGCTGAAGCTGGTGCCGACCTGCACCGGGCCCATGGCCTCGTGGGCGCGGGCGTGGTTGGGGGTGAGGAGGTGGCCCGCCAGCAGGGCGAAGCTGGTGATCAGGACCAACGCGACCTGTGCGGAGTGACGATTGCCGGCGCGGCGCACAGGACCCCAACCCATAGAAAGAACCAAGAACCAGACTGGCGGAGCGCCACTGCCCGGCCTCCCTCGATGGGATAAGAACTGTTAAGCGCTGGGGGCCATTCCGCGACCCCCTCCCCCTCGCTTAGCTCGCCAAGCGGTTGGGGACCTGGCGGCCGGTCTTGTCGTGGCCCTCGCGGACTTCCTCGTGGTACTCGGCGTCCGCGTTGACATTCCAGGGATCGAGCTCCGAGACGCCGGCGATCCGGCGGGCCACCAGCAGCGCGGTCATCATCGAATGGTCCTGGTTGTTGTACTTGTGCATGCCGTTGCGCCCGCACAGGTGCAGGTTGGGCAGCGTCTCCAGCCACTCGCGGATCACGTTCAGGTGGGTCTGGTAGTCGTCGTCGTAGACCGGGTAGGCCTTGGGCTGGCGAACCACGCAGCCGTCGAAGACCTCCTCCGGGCGGGCCATCCCGAGCTGGGCCAGCTCGGCCTTGCCAAGCTCGATGAGCTCGGCGTCGGACATCCTCCAGAGGCCATCGCCCTCGAAGCAGAAGTACTCGAGGCCGAGGCAGGTCTTGGAGGCGTCGGGGACCATCGCGGGCGACCAGTTCTTGAAGTTCTGGAGGCGGCCCACCTTGACGCCGGGCTCGTGGATGTAGATCCAGTTGTCGGGGAAGACGTCCGCGCGGTCGATCATCAGGGCCACCGTCACGAAGTCGCGGTAGCCGAGCTTCTCGGCCGCCTCCCGGACGGGCTCGGGCGCCGGCGGGTCCATGGCCCGGATCAGCGAGCGCACGGGCAGCGAGGAGACGAACTCCTGGCCGGTCAGCTCGTGCTCGTCGCCGTCGGGGTCGACGGCGGTGACCGAGGTCACGGTCGGGCCCTGGTGGTGGATGTGGGTCACCTTCCAGCCCATGCGCACGGGGTGGCCGGCCTCGGCCATCAGCGCCGCCACCCGGTCCCACATCATCCCGGGGCCCAGGCGAGGGTAACGGAACTTGTCGATCAGGGTCTTGATGACCTCGCCCTGGCCGCCCGGCTGCTTGGGGAAGAGCGCGCTCTTGATGGCCTCGACCATGTTCAGGCCCTTGATCCGCTGGGCCGCCCAGTCGGCCGAGAGCTGGGTGCTGGGGATGCCCCAGACCTTCTCGGTGTAGGTCTTGAAGAAGGTGTTGAAGAGCCGGCGACCGAACTGGTTCGAAACCCAGTCGTCGAGGTTGCGCGGGTTGCGCACCGGCCGCAGGCGGGCCTTCGCGTAGCTGGCCAGGCAGCGCACGGTCTCCAGCGGGCCGAGGTTGCGCAGGGCGTTGAACGCCTTCAGCGGGTAGGCGAAGAACTTGCCCCGGTAGTAGATGCGGGAGAGCCGCCCGCAGGTGAGCATCTCGTCGCCGAGGATCTCGGTCCAGAGCTCCTCGACCTCCTGGTTCTTGCTGAAGAAGCGGTGGCCGCCGATGTCGAACCGGTAGCCGTGGTGCTCGACCGTGCGCGCGATGCCGCCCACGTAGTGGGCGTCGGCCTCCAGCACAGTGGCCTGGACGTGGTGCTTGGCCAGCTCGTAAGCAGCCGTCAGGCCGGCCGGGCCGGCGCCGATGATGACCACGTGCTTCGACGCTGGGCTGGGGAGCTCGGTCACCCGTTCATGATAGCGGTGGTGTAGCTTTAGGCTCGGCTGCCCGGATGAAAAGTACCTCCGCCCTTCGTGTCTCCGCGTCTTCAAGTGCCTTTGATCTCCCCCTGCTTGACGCGATTCGGATCGCGTTCCTGCCCTACCTGGTCTCCCGGGCGGCGCTGGGCCTGGTGGCCGGCCTGGCCAACCTCGGCCTGAGCTATGCGCGGCCGCAGGACCCCCGCCATCCATGGCCTCTGCAGCCCTGGCTCTCCTGGGATTCCGTCCACTACCTGAGGATCGCTCGCCAGGGCTACCCGGCCGCCGGGGCCGACCTGGGGTTCTTCCCGCTGCTGCCCCTCCTGCTGCGCCTGCTGGGCGCCTCGGACTGGGCGGCGGTCGGGCTGGCCTTTGCGCTGGGGCTGGCGGGGCTGGCGGTGCTGGCCGGGCTCACCGCGCGGGTCTGGGACCGCGAGGTGGCGGTGCGCGTGGCCTGGATCGCCGCCTTCTGGCCGGCGGCGCTGGTGTGGTCGGCGGTCTACACCGAGGGGCTCTTCCTGGCGCTGGCGGCGGGCGGCCTGTGGGCCGCCTGGCGCGGCCAAGCGCCGGCGGCCGCCCTCCTGGGCGCGGCCGCCGGGCTGCTGCGGCCCAACGGCCTGATGCTGGCGCTACCCCTGCTGGCGCTCCTGCCGGCCGGTCGTGCCCGGCTGGCGGCCGCGGCTCCCGTGCTCGGCGCGGCCGCCTTCGCGGTCTACCTCTGGCTGCAGACCGGGAACGCGCTCGCCTTCGTGGGCAGCCAGGCCGACCACCACCCGCTGGCCGTGGGCCGGCCGCTGGCGCGCCTGCTGACCCCGGACGCCGGGCAGCTGCTGGGGCTCGCCTTCCTGGTCCTGGCGGTGCCCGCGGCCTGGTGGCTGTGGCGGCGCCGCGAGCTCGGCCGCTGGCGCAGCGCCGGACCGGCGACGATCGGCGCCCTCCTGCTGGCGCCGCTGGCCAGCGGCAGCCTGGCGTCCTTCGGCCGCTATGCGATGGTGGCCTTTCCCGTCTACTGGGCGCTGCAGCGGGTGCCGGCGCCGCTGCTGGTGATGGTGGGCGCGCCGGCCACGCTCGCCTGCACCGTGCTGATCGCGACCGGGAGGCTCACCCCGTGATCCCGGAGACGGCGTCCGGCGGCATCGCGCGCCCGCGCGGGCGCTCGCGAGCGCTCGACCTCAGCCGGGTGCGGATCAGCCGCACGCTGCAGGTGGCCCTGGCCTACCTGGCGGTCGCCATCCCCGCCCTCGGGATGGCCTTTGTGCAGCCCGTCTGGCAGCTCACGGACGAAGCCCAGCACACCGATGTCCTGGCGCAGTACGCGCATGGCGTCTACCCGATCGAGGGGGTGACCACGCTGCGCCCGGAGACGGTGGCGATCATGGTCACCACCGGCAGCTATCGCTGGAGCCCGCCCGAGACGGTCCCCCGCCCCGCCGTCGTGGACCCGGCCCAGTTCGGCCCGCCGCCGCCCTACCTGAGCGGCAGCCAGTTCAAGCTGTGGGTGCGCCGGCACATCTGGTGGTTCTCCTACGAGGCCATGCAGCCGCCGCTCTTCTACGCGCTGGCGACACCGGTGTGGGCGGCCGCTTATGACGCGGGCGGCCCCTTCGCCGCCGTCTACGCGGTGCGCGTCATGAACGCGCTCTTCCTGGCCCTGCTCGGGCCTCTGACCCTGGCCACCGCCTGGCTGCTGGCGCCCGGCCGGCGCCTGCTGGCGCTGCTGGCAGTGACGCTCACCGCCTTCCTGCCCGGCCTCCTGCTCAACGGGTCGCAGGTGACCAACGACACCCTGGGGGCGGTCCTGGGCGCGGCCTGCGTGCTGCTGGCCGCGCGCATGGTGCGCGGGCTCTGGACCTGGCGCGGATCCCTGCTGCTGGGCGCGCTCTTCGGGTTGACGCTGCTGGCCAAGCTGACCGACGCCGGGCTGGCGATCGGCCTGGCCGTAGCTTGGGCCTGGCCTGCCTGGAAGCTGAGGGCGCCCTGGCGGCACCAGCTGGCGGTGGGCGCGGCCTCGGCGGCGGTCGCCCTGGTGGTGACGCTGCCCTGGCTGCTGCTGAATGTCTTGACCTATGGGCACCCGGTGCCCTCGCCGGAGGCGGCCAAGCTGCTTGGAGCGGGGACCAGCGGCGCCACCTACACCTTCGCCCAGAGCCTCAACTACGCCTTCCAGACCTTCTGGACCGGCGAGCACAAGGACACCCTGCCCTACACCGGTTTGATGGCGGCCGTGATGCTGGGGCTGGGCCTGGTGGCCGCCGTGGGCCTCTCCCGGCTCCTGCGAGGGAGCGCCTGGCTGCGTGTCGAGCGTGGAGTCCTGGTGGTCCTCTTCGCCGCGCTCATGGGCCAGGCGGCGTGGGCCCTGGCGGTGCCGGCGACGTCCGGCCTGGGCGGGATGACCCCCGGCCGCTACCTCTACCCGGTGGTAGGGGCGGCGATGGTGCTCTTCGCGGCCGGCCTCTGGACGCGGGTTCGCTCGCCGGGCTGGGTGGTGGCCATGGCGGCGCTCTTCGTGGCGCTCTCGTTGAGCAACCAGGTGGCCTACGCGCTGGGCAAGACGGCGATCTCGCACTCCGAGCGCAGCGGGCCCCCGACCTACGCGGTGGTGTACGACGTGACCGGGGCGGACACCTACCGGGGGGTGACGGTGACCGCCGACCGCGTCGTCACCGACCGCCGGGTGGACGGGGTTTGGGTGCACCTGCACGTGACCAACGCGTCACTGCTGTCGGCGGACTGGTCGCCCAACCCCCAGGTCACGGTGTCCAACGGGGTGAGAGCGTATGGCGACTATCCGTCCTCGGCCCCCTTCCCGGAGACCCTGCCCGGGCGCGGCGATTACTGGGGCTGGATCCGGCTCGGGGTGTCGCCCATGAGGGTGCCCTCCGGCACCACGATGACCCTGATCTTCCACGACGTGGCCGCCAACCACTACCGCGATGTGAGCGACCTCACCGTCTCGTTCCAAATCCCCTAGTTCAGCTCGCCGGGCGTCGCCTCCAGCTCCTCGGCGCGGTCGCCGCGCAGGATGCGCACCGTCACCTTGCGGCCGACCACGTCGCCCAGCATCAGGCGCTGGAGGTCGCCGGCCTCGGCGACCGAGCCGCCGTCGATGTCGAGGATGAGGTCGCCCGCGCGCAGGCCCGCCTGGGCCGCCGGGCTCCCGGCCACCACCTCGGCGACCTGGATCGCCGCCCGCCGGCCGAAGCGCGCGGCGTGCTCGGGGGCCAGCGGCCGCTTGCCGCCGGCGATGCCCAGGTAGGCGCGGCGGACGCGGCCGCTGCGCATCAGGGAGGAGAGGATCTGCTGGGTGACCGGGTTGACCGGCACCGCCAGCCCGAGCCCGACGCCGGCCACGGCGGTGTTGACGCCGACCAGGCGCGCCCGGCCGTCGACCAGGGCGCCGCCCGAGTTGCCGGGGTTGAGCGCGGCATCGGTCTGGATGACGCTGTCGATCACTCGCGAGACCGCGCCCTGGCGGGCGGGGAGGCTGCGGCCGAGCCCGCTGATCACGCCCGCGGTGACCGAGCCGGCCAAGCCCATCGGGTTGCCGACCGCCACCACCAGCTGGCCGATGCGCAGCTTCTCGGCGTCACCCAGCTCGACCGGCTGGAGGCCGCCGGCGCGGGCGCGGATCACGGCCAGGTCGGAGAGCGGGTCGGCGCCCACCACGTCCACCGGCAGCTCGCGGCCGTCGATGAAGGCGGCGGTGCCCTGGGTGGCGCCGGCCACCACGTGCGCGGAGGTGACCAGGAAACCGTCGGGCGTCAGCGCCACCGCGGAGCCGCTGCCGCCGCCGCGCTCGCCGCCGCCGCGGCGCACCTGCACGCTGGCGACCGAGGGCAGGACGCGCTCGGCCACCGTCACCACCAGGTTTGAATAGGCGTCCAGCGCCTCCTGCTCCGATTCTTCGGGGAAGAGCTCGATCGCCATCTCTAGGCCGGCCCCTGGCCCCGCACCTCGCCGACCTTGACCAGGGCCTCGCGCAGCTGGTCGATCCACTCGCCCTGGTGCTTGCCGACCAGGCGCACGCACCAGGCCAGGGCCTCGCTGCGGCTGCGGGCCACGCCGGCCTCGACCAGGGTGTCCAGAACCCGGCGCTCGGGCATGCGCAGGCGCGTCATGACCGGGATGCTGAGGGTGGTGAAGGTCTTGTCCTGGTCGCCGGCGCGCGCCGCCCAGGCGACCTTGCGGCCGAACTGGCGCTCGGCTTCGGCGGCGATCTTCATGCGCGCCTCGCGCGTCTCCTCGCGGAAGCGGTCGATGCGCGCCTGGCGCGCAGCCGCCTTGCCGTCCTCGGCGGTGCCCGCCGCCAGCTCGGGGTCGGCCAGCACGCCGGTGACCAGGATCTCGTCGTTGTCGGCGGTGACCTCGGGTGGACTCGTGAACCAGCCGTCGGGGAGACGGCCGGTGAACCAGGCTTGGATCTCAGTTTGCGTTTGCGTCGTCATGGATTACATCATTACACAGCAACGCCCGATGTCAAACATAGGCGCAGCCCGTGAGCTGGCGCGGCGCGGCCGGCACCTCGACCCGGTAGGCGCCCGGGCCGACCCGCACGCGGAGCGCGGCGGCGCCTGCGAGCACGATCGTGACCTCGCTGGTGGCTGGCGTCGAGCCCGCCATCTCGAAGCGGCCGCTGCCGGCGTCGAAGTGGTAGTTGAAAGGCCCGGGCGGAGCGGCGGCCGGCCAGATCCGGGACAGGAGCTGTTCGCGATCCGCCAGCAGGCAGCCGGCCTGGGGCGGGCTGGCGGCCGCCGGCCCGCCCTGGTAGGCGCAGCGCTGATCGCTCGCGCTTCCGAAAATCCCCTCGAACACCCCCCAGGGGCGGTTGTACCCGCAGTTCTGCTTCCAGACCCAGAAGGTGGAGCCCAGGCGGTGCTGCTCCTGCTCGGCCAACTGGTTGACGAGCAGGCTGCGGTCCTGGCTGGGATCGTTGCCGAACTCGGAGACGAAGAGCGCGGTGCGCAGCAGGCGCGCCTCCGTCTCCGCCGAGACGTAGGACCGGTCGTAGGGCGGATCGGTGGCCGAGGGGTGCCCCAGCAGCGCGTCCGGCGTGTAGATGTGCGTGTAGGCGTGGAACGAGAGCACCACGTTGGGGTAGGAGCTGAGCGGGATCGGGACGTGGGTGGCGAAGTCCGTGATCTCCCGGACCAGGCCCGGCTCGACGAAGAAGAGGTGGGCCCGGTCGTGAACGCCCAGGTCGCGGTGGCCGCACATCGCCAGGTAGGGCGCGGCGTCCGCACAGGCGGGGCCGTCGGCAGCCCCCGTGATGGCGTCGATAAGGCGGCGGTAGAACGGGTAGAGGAGCAGGTCGTCGAAGGCGGGCGGGGGTAACCAGCCCGGCCAGGGCTCGTTGTAGAGGCTGTAGCCGGCGACCGCGCTCTCGTCCTTGAAACGGCGGGCGAGCTCGGCGACCGCCGCGATGTAGTGGTCCTGGATGCCGCTGCGGTTGAGCCAGAAGGAGGTCTGCGCCTCCCAGAAGGCGAGGTTGAGCTCGCGCTGGTTCCTGAACTTCTCGGAGGGCAGGAAGTCGGGGAAGGTGGCCCAGGCGGGCGCGCCGTCATAGACGTCGAGGCCGACCGCCGCGCCGTTGGGCAGCGGCAGCTGCCGCGGATCGGCTCGGCCGATGTAGCGCGAGTAGGCGTTGGAGTGCATGTCGAGGATCACGTAGACGCCCTGCTCGCGGGCCCAGCCGACGACCTGCGCGATGCGGTCGAGGTACTGGCTGCTGTAGCGACCCGGCTGGGGCTCGAGGAGGCTCCAGGACAGCCCCAGCCGGAGCACGTTGAAGCCGAGCGCCTTCATCTCGGCGAGGTCGTTGCGGCACAGCGGCGGCACCCAGATCGTTGCCGAGTTGGCCGGGCAGGCGCCGCCGTTGTAGGCGGCGGGGTCGGTCGGGAAGAACGGGGCCGGGGTGAGGACGCCGAGGTCGGTGCCGCTCCAGTAGTCGACCAGCCCGGCGGCGACCACGCCGCGCAGGATCACGCGGCGTCCCTGGGGGTCGGCGATGTAGGGGACCTCCGCCAGGCCGGGATGCTCGACGTGGAGCCAGGGCAGGGGACCGCCGGCCGGCTGCTGGGCCGGCCTCGATTGGGTGAGCGTGTCCAGGGAGGCCAGGCCGGCCCCGGGGTAGCCGGCGGCCGCCAGCAGCGCGACCAGGAGCCAGAGGAGCGCACGGCGTACTCTCCGCACGCCGCGCATTGTCAGCGGGTTCGAGGTACATGAGGATGAAGGTCGTCATCACGATCTGAACCTCGGCCCCACCCCAACCCTCCGCGCTGCGGGGGAGGGGGTCCTAGGCTCAGGCTGCCGCTGTGGCCGCCTCCTTGCCGCCGAGCATCTGCAGCGTCTCGACCACGATCTCGGTCGAGTGGTGCTTCACGCCGGCGGCGTCGTCCCAGCTGCGGTACTGCAGGCGGCCCTCGGCGTAGACCAGCTTGCCGCGCTTCAGGTAGGCGGCCGCGACCTCGGCCAGCTTGTCGAAGAGCACCAACCGGTGGTACTCGGTGTGCTGCTTGCGGTTGCCCTCCTCGTCCTTGCCGGCGAAGGTGTTGGTGGCCAGGCGCAGGTTGGCGACCGCCTTGCCTTGGGGCGTGGCGCGCAGCTCCGGGTCGTGGGTGAGACGGCCGATGACGATGGCCTTGTTGATCATGGTGAACCTCCTCGAAGATTGGCCGCCGGCAGGAAAAGCTCGGGGTCGACCAGACGGCCGTCGGTGCGGACCTCGAAGTGCAGGTGGGGGCCGGTCGAGTTGCCGGTGGAACCGACCTGGCCGATCTGATAGCCGCGGAAGACCGGCTCGCCGAGCACCACGGCCGCCTGCCAGAGGTGGCCGTAGAGCGTGGTCAGGCCGTGGCCGTGGTCGATCACCAGGTAGAGCCCGTAGCCGGCCGGGTCCCAGCGCACCGCCAGCACCAGGCCGCCGGCGGCCGCCCGTACCGGGGTGCCCTGGGGCGCGGCCAGGTCGACTCCGGCATGGAAGTGCCCGCCCGGGCAGGCGGCGCTGACCGGCTCCAGCTGAAAGTCGGTGCAGCCGAAGCCCTGGGTGCGGATGGCGCCCACCACCGGGGCGGAGAATCCGGCCTGGCCGGCGACCAGGGGCGCGAGGACGCTGGGCGTGGTGGTGTCGCAGGCCATGCTGGCCAGGACCGCCGTGCCGAGCAGGAGAGCGAGCGCGCTGCGCGACATCGGCTACTTGGCCATGGCCGCGACGGCTCGCTTGAGCCGGTGCTTGGCGACGCTGGAGGCGTGGGTGCCCACCGAGGAAACCGAGTGCAGGGCGCCCGGGACCTTGTAGCAGAGCCAGAGCGTGGCGAGGGCAAAACCGTGGCTCCACGGGTTGGTGCCCGTGAACTCGAGCTGAAGCCCGATCGCGATCACCAGCAGCTGCAGCGGCTGCATCAGGAGCGTGCTGACGAACAGGCTGACCCACTCCCGCGCGAAGTGGTGGGTTTCGGGCAGCACCATCAGGAGCGCGGCGGCGGGGGCCAGGATCGCGAGCAGGACCAGGAGCGCGTAGCGCACGACGTAGGCGAGCGCCAGCAGCAGCAGTCCGCAGACGAGGACGACGCTGATCACGGGCGCCAGGAAGGGAAAGGGATCGAAGGCGTTGAGCATCCGCATGAAGCCGTCGGTGAAGGCGAGCTGGCCGTAGGTGTCGACCACCGAGGCGGCGAGCACGTTGTCGAGGTCGACGGCGGCCTGGAAGAGCTGGGGCGCCAGGTTGATCAGGGCGGCGGCCGCCGCCAGGCGCGGCAGCATGATGCGCACGGTGTACTGGCTGAACACGCCGTGCCCCCACATCACTCGGTAGAAGGCCCAGAGCGCGACCAGCACCAGGGCCGCATCGGCGACGGCCTGGATCTTGGGCTCGAAGAGCCGGATGGTGGGGTCGCCGGTGAAGGCGCCGCCCGGCCCGTGGACGTCGGTGGTGCTGATGATCAGCGACGGCAGCGCGTCGTGCAGCAGCGTTCCGGTCTCGGATTTCGCCATCTCGATGGCGTGGCCGATGTCGAGCGCTTTCAGGAGGCCCGCCAGGGTTTGGGCGAGGCCCTCGAGCACGGCCTGGAAGCTATCCACCGGTATGGATCGACCCCGTGAGGACCGTGACCAGGGCACCGGCCATCTCGACGCCGATGGTGCCGATCACGATGCGCTGGATCCACTGCTTGGCCTGGGTGACCGAGCGGGAGTCGACGGAGGTCATCTTCCAGAGGAAGGCCAGGACGAAGGCCAGCGCGCCGATCGAGCCCACCAGCGCCTGGCCGATGTGGGTCCAGGTGAGGATCAGGTCGGTGACCGGGGCGATGGCGGGGTCGATGCCCGATTGGGCGGCAAGCAAGACGTTCACGGTTTCGGCACCTCCAGGGTTTGGTGCCGCCGAGTCTCAGCCGGGGGTCAGCTCGGGGGGAACGTCGGTTGTTAATTCTCGCCTGGGCCGGCCGCCGGTCACCACGATGGTCGCGAAGTATTCTCCGGGGCAGCGGAGCGATGAGGTACGGCGACACCCTGCAGAGCTGGCATGACTTCTACGTCACCGCGGGGGCTGCCGCGGCGACCCTGGTGGGGCTGCTCTTCGTGGGCCTGTCCCTGCACATCCGGGTGGTGGTGTCGCATCGCGACGTCAGGAGCCTGGCCCGGGCCACGCTCACGGGCTTCTTCGCGGTCACGCTGGTGGCGCTGGTGGTCCTGGCGCCGGCGACCGATCCGAAGACCACCGCGACCTGGCTGATCGCCGTGGGGGTGATCAGCCTGAGCCTCACCGTCCGGCCGACTCTCGAGGGCTTCCGGATGCGGCGTCCACGGGCCCTCGGCCTGTGGGTGCTGATCTCGAGGTTCGGCCTCAGCGCGCTCTGCTACGTGGGCATCGCCGCGATCGGTGTGCTCTTCGGCAGACAGGACTACGAGAGCGGACTGAGCAGTCTGCTGATCGTGGTCGTAATGCTTCTCGTGATCGCGGTCCGCAACACGTGGGACCTGCTCGTCACGGTGGCGGACAGGCCCGAGGCTGCCACCCCTCGCCACCCGCGCTGAGCAACCGGCTGGCCGGGTTATGCTGCCCGGTGTGGGCCGCGCCGACGACCTCGCCGACCAGTTCCGCGCCGCTCACCGCGAGTTCTACGACCTCGTGAAGGACGCCACCCCCGAGCAGTGGCGCGCGAAGGGCGTGAACCACCCGGAGATCCGGCGCGGCAACGAGGACGAGGGGAGGCCCGTGGGCACCATCGTTCACCACATCGGCAATTCCTACCGGAATAACCGCACTCGCAGCCAGGCCTGGATCCGGGGCGAGGATCCGCCCCTGCCGACGGACGAGGCCAACCGGGTCCACGCCGCCGAAAACGCGGACCCCGACCAGGGCGAGACACTGAGATTCCTCGAGGACCAGGCAGCCGAGACGGAACGCTTCATCCGGGGCCTGGGCGAGCGGGAGCTGGCGGCCTCGGGAAGCTTCGTCACCGGGACCAAGACGGTCGAGGAGTTCGTCGGGGAGGTCCTGCCCTTCCACATCCGCTGGCACCTGGGCTCCATCCAGGCGACCTGGGAGCAGCCCGCGGCGCGCTAGGGCTTGGGCGTCGGGAGCGGCGCCGAGCAGTCGCCGTTCTTGCCCAGGTCGCTCTGAGCGATCGAGCTCACGTACTGGCCGCCCTTGTGGGCGTGCGCGGCCTGCGACACGTAGAAGCCGTGGTTGCAGGGATGCGCCGTGGTGCCGGAGCCGCCGTTCTCAGGCGCCGAGCTGTCGCCGGCTTCGGGCGTCTCGGCGGGTTCGGGTGTCTCGGTGGGATCCGGGCTCTCGGACGGCTCGGCTTTGGGAGTCGAGTGGCCGGCCACCGGTGAGACCGTGAGCGTCTGGGAGGCGAAGCCGGCGCCGGCCAGCAGGCCGACGGCGAGGCCGGCGGCGGCCACCAGGCTGAGGAGCAGACGACGATTCATACCAGGTAAAACGGAAAAGGGCCGGAAAGTACCCGGAGGCGACCCCGGGCGCGCGGCCTAAACCGCGGTCGCCAGCAGCTCCGACGGACGCACGTCCTCGGGCAGGAAGTAGGCCGGCTCCCACCAGCCGCCGGCCTGGCGGACGGCCACGCCCACCACCGGGTGGCGGGGGCCGCGGGCCAGCATCCAGCGGACGTCAGGGGTGACGACGACGGCGGGGACGAGGGCCGAGCCCACCGTCACCTGGTCGCCGGCGGAGAAGCTGTCGCTCATGGCTGCGGGCTGCATTCAAGGGCCCGGCGGCGACGATCCGGCGACGTTCCGGCCGATTCCGATGGAGGTAGCCGCTAGTCTCGTCTTCATGGGCAAGCTGCGGGAGTACGTCCGCAAGCGGGACTTCGCCCGCACCGCCGAGCCGGCCGAAAAGGCGCCGGCCAGGCGGGCCAGGTCGAAGACCGCCAAGGCCAGGGCGCCGCGCTTCGTGATCCAGGAGCATCACGCCACCCGGCTGCACTGGGACTTCCGCCTCGAGCGCGATGGAGTGCTGGTCTCCTGGGCGGTCCCCAAGGGCATCCCGCCCGACCCCAGGAAGAACCACCTGGCGGTCCACGTCGAGGATCATCCGCTGGACTACATCGACTTCGCCGGCGAGATCCCCAAGGGCAGCTACGGCGGGGGCCAGGTCTATATCTGGGACCACGGCACCTACGAGGAGCTGAAGTGGCAGCTGGGAGCACGCGGCAAGCAGGAGGTCCAGGTCGTCCTGCACGGGGAGCGTGTGCGGGGCCGCTACGCGCTCTTCCAGACCCAGGGCGAGAACTGGATGATCCACCGCATGGACCCGCCCCAGGACCTGGAGCGCGAGCCGATGCCGGAGCGCGTGGTGCCGATGTCCGCCCAGCTGTCCAGGGGCCTGCCCCCCGACCAGGAGAACTACGGCTTCGAGTTCAAGTGGGATGGGATCCGGGCGGTCGTCTACAGCGAGGGGGGCACCCTCCGGATCCAGACCCGCAATCTGGAGGACGTGACCCGCCGCTACCCCGAGGTGCGGCCCTTGACGGAGGCGCTGGGCTCGCACGAGGTGGTCCTGGACGGGGAGCTGGTGGCCCTCGACGCCAACGGCCGCCCCAGCTTCGAGCAGCTGCAGCAGCGGATGGGCCTCAACTCGGAGACGGAGATCCGGCGCAAGCTGCGCGAGGTCCCCGTCTTCTACATGATCTTCGACGTCATCTACCTCGACGGACGCCTCCTGGTCAAGGAGGAGTACACGGAGCGGCGACGGCGCCTGGAGGCGCTGAAGCTGGCCGGGCCCGCCTGGCAGACCCCGCCCTACGAGCCTGGCCAGGGCAAGGTGATGCTGGAGGCCAGCGAGCGGGGAGGGCTGGAGGGCGTGATGGCCAAGCGCCTGGACAGCGTGTATGAGATCGGGCGCCGCTCAGCCGCCTGGCTGAAGGTCAAGAACCACCAGCGCCAGGAGCTGGTGATCGCGGGCTGGCTGGACGGGCAGGGGCGGCGCGCCGGGCTCCCGGGCGCGCTGCTGGTCGGGTACCACGACCAGGACGGGAAGCTCGTGTACGCCGGCAAGGTGGGGACCGGGTTCACCGAGAAGATGCTCGACGAGCTGCGCCGAAAGCTGGAGCCGCTGGCCCGGCCCACCTCGCCCTTTGAGCGGGGCGCCAAGGCCGCGGCCAAGGCGCACTTCGTGGAGCCCAGGCTGGTGGGGGAGTTCGAGTTCTCGGAATGGACCAAGGGCGGGCAGCTGCGGGCGCCGGCCTTCAAGGGGCTGCGCAATGACAAGGATCCCCGCGCGGTCGTGCGCGAGCGGCCGGTGGAACCCTGATGGCGAAGGGCGACGTCGAGGTCGAGGTCGAGGGCCGCCAGCTCAAGCTGACCAACCTCGACAAGGTGCTCTACCCGGTGCCCGGGTTCACCAAGGGCCAGGTCACCGACTACTACACGCGCATCGCGCCGCTTCTGCTGCCGCACCTGAAGGACCGGCCGCTGACGCTCAAGCGGTATCCGAACGGCGTCGACGAGGAGTACTTCTACGAGAAGAACTGTCCCAAGCACCGGCCGCCCTGGGTGGCCACCGCCAAGGTCTGGAGCTGGGGCAACAACCGCGACATGTACTACTGCGTGGTCAACGACCTGGCGACGCTGGTCTGGGTGGCCAACCTGGCCTCGCTGGAGCTGCACACCTCGCTGTCGCTGGGCACCAAGATCGAGCAGCCGCGGATGATGGTGTACGACCTCGACCCGGGCCCGCCCGCCAACATCGTCGACTGCTGCCAGGTCGGGGTCTGGCTGCGCGATTACTTCGCCGGCTTCGGGTTGCAGAGCTTCGCCAAGACGTCGGGTTCGAAGGGGCTGCAGCTGTACATACCCCTCAACACGCCCGTCGATTACGCGCGCACCAAGGGGGTCTCGAAGGGGGTCGCGCAGCTGTTCGAGCGCGAGCAGCCCCAGCACGTGGTGTCGCAGCAGACCAAGACGCTGCGCGAGGGCAAGGTGCTGATCGACTGGTCGCAGAACGACCAGTACAAGACGACCGTCAACGTCTATTCGCTGCGCGCCCGCGAGCACCCGACGGTGTCGACGCCGGTGACCTGGGAGGAGGTCGAGGAGTGCCTGTCCACAGGCGACCCGATGCGGCTGCGCTTCACCTCGGATGCCGTGCTGGAGCGGGTGAAGGACACCGGGGACCTGTTCGCGCCGCTGCTCTCCCTCAAGCAGAAGCTGCCGGCCAAGCTGCCCACCACCGAGACCAAGAAGCGAGCGCCGCGCGTGGGTGGCGGGCGCTCGGCCGCGCAAGGTTCTCGAAGACCGGCGCGGGGGCGCGAGGCGGCTACCGAATAGCCCTGCAAGCATGGCGAGCATTGCATTCCCTGGGGAATGCGCGCGCCCCGCAGGAAAAGTCGGCGCATTGTCCGGGGAATGCGCGCGCCCCGCAGGAAAAGTCGGCGCATTGTCCGGGGAATGCCGCGAATCGCGTGGAGATTCCCGGGCTGTGACTGAGGTGCCGCTGGTGGCGGTGCCTTCGCCGGCGGATGCCCGCCTCGGTGAGGCAAGGTAGGGGCGTTCGCCGGCGGATGCACGCGGTTCCTTTCGACCCCACCCCAACCCTCCCCACAGGGGAGGGGGTCCGGAGGCAATGACCCCACCCCAACCCTCCCCGAGGGGCAGGAGGCCGCGGGTGGTGATCGTGGGCGCCGGCTTCGGCGGGCTCACCTGCGCCCGGGCGCTGAAGCGGGCGGCGGTCGACGTGCTGCTGGTCGACGCCAACAACTACCACCTCTTCACACCCTTGCTGTACCAGGTCGCCTCCTCCCTGCTCGACCCCTCGCAGATCGCGCAGGCCGTGCGCGCGCTGATCCGGCCGCTCCCGCACTGCGACTTCATGCTCGCCCGCGCCGAGGGCGCCGACTTCGAGAAGAAGCTCCTGCGCACCGATCGCGGCGAGGTGCCCTACGACTTCCTGGTCCTGGCGGCGGGCAGCGAGAGCAACTACTTCGGCAACCGGGAGGTGGAGGCGCACACGATCGGCCTCAAGGAGCTGCCCGACGGCCTGGCGCTCCGCAACTGGGTGCTCTCGTGCTTCGAGAACGCTGAGCTGGCGGCAGCCGAGGAGGAGCGGCGGCGCTGGCTGACCTTCGCCGTGGTGGGCGGCGGCCCCACCGGCGTCGAGTACGCGGGCGCGCTCCAGGAGCTCACGCACCTGGTCCTGCGCAAGGACTATCCCCGCCTCGATCTCGGCCAGGCGCGGGTGGTGCTGATCGAGGGCACGTCCTCCCTGCTGGGCCCCTTCGACCCCCGGCTCCGGGAGGCGGCGGCGCGCTCGCTGCGCCGCAAGGATGTCGAGGTCTGGTTCGACGCGCTGGTCAAGACCGCTGACGCGGGCGGGGTCGAGCTGGAGGACGGCCGCCGCCTGGAGGCCCGGACCGTGGTCTGGACGGCGGGCGTCAAGGCGTCGCCGCTGGGTGCGGAGCTCGGCCTGCCCCTGGCGCGCGGCGGGCGGGTGGCGGTGGACGGCTTCATGAACCCGGCCGAGCACCGGGACGTCTTCGTGGTGGGCGACCTGGCAGCTTACGAGCAGGACGGGCAGCCGCTGCCGATGCTGATCCCGGTCGCCATGCAGGAGGCGCGGCACGCGGCCTCAGTGATCCGCGCCCTGACCGAGAACGCGATCCCGCGCGACTTCCGCTACGCGGACCCCGGGATCATGGCCACCATCGGGCGCAACTCGGCGGTGGCCCAGCTGGGCGCGATCAAGCTGTCCGGGTTCCTGGGCTGGCTGATGTGGCTCGCCGTGCACCTGTACAACGTGGTGAGCCTGCGCTCGAAGCTGCTGGTGCTGATCGACTGGGCCTGGGACTACCTCTTCTTCGACCGGCCGATCAGGCTTATCGTGCGGGCTCGGGAACCGCTCGAGGCCCGCCCAGGCGCTCGCGCGGCACCTCGACGACGCTCCGGGTCTTGAGGAAGTTGAGGGTGATCACGCTGGCGACCAGCAGGGCTGCGCCCAGCAGCTCGACCGGCCGCAGGGGAGCGCCCTGGCCCACGGGTGCGGGCAGCGAGAAGATCAGGAAGAGCGCCAGCGGGTAGCCGAGCTCGGCGATGGTCGCCAGCGAGGCCGGCGTGTTGGAGAGCGCCAGGTAGTAGAGCAGCATGGCCAGCAGGCCGGGGACCAGGACGATGCCGAGGAAGGGGAGCACCTGGCTCGCCGAGTAGCCGCTGAAGGCGGCGCCGCCCTTGTCCAGCAGCACCAGCACCAGCAGCACGGGGAGCGCAAGGATGAAACGCATGCTGGTGGTGACCGGGAAGCTCACGTCTTCAAGGGCGTAGCGGCCCAGGACGGTGCCCCCGGCCCACATGATCACCGCGCCCAGCACCAGGAGGCCGGCCGCCAGCTCCGGGTGCTGGATCTGCCAGGGCGCGCTCGGGTTGTCGGCGAAGACGATCAGGTAGACGCCCAGCAGCGCGGTCGCCGCCAGCGGCCAGAAGGTGCGCTTGCGCCGCTCGCCCAGGAAGATGCGTGCGAAGGCGAGGCCGAAGACCGGCTGCAGGAGGTACAGGAGGTAGACCTCGTGCAGGACGTCGAACTTGGGCGCCGCGTGGGGCGGGAACGAGTAGCCGATCGCCTTCGTGAAGAGAACGGTGGCGACCGCCTGGGGGCCGATCGCGATCGCGGCCAGGGCCAGCCAGCGGCGCCAGCTGAGGTTGCGCAGGGAGCGCGCGCCGACCACCAGCACCGGGATCAGGCAGAGGCTGATCAGGAGGTCCTCGACGAGCACGATCTGGCTGGCGCTGAGCTGCTTGGTGAGGCCCGGACGCCAGTAGGCGTCGGTCGCCCACATGGCCGCGGCGACCGTGACCAGCACGGTGGACCCTGCCTCCAGGGCGCGGGAGCGCGGACGCGCGGAAACCACGAAAAGAGGGTATCGGGTTCGGCGACTCGGCTATTCCATGCGCGTCGCGGCCGACCCCGCGGTCCGCCCTCATTATTCCCCCCAAATTGTAATCTTCTTTGATACTATTGCTGTCACAATGCGCTGGGCCGCCGTTGTCGCTCTGGCGGGGATCGCCGTGCTGCTCTCGGCCGCTGGCGCCTTCGCCGACGGCGGAACTCAGGTCTGGCTGCAGCCGGGCGATCAGCCCGGCACCTCACCCACCGGCGAGCTGCGCCTGGGCTGCGCGCCGATCACGGTCTGGGCCCAGGGGGACGCGGCGGGCGAGGGCGTCTGGTCGGCCACCCCGCTGGCCGTCCCCGCCGGCTCCGACGCCCACACCCTGATCGGGCTTTGGTCCTACGCGGGGGGCGCGGCCGCGGCCGTCGCCGACCTCGGCGCGCCGGCGGCGGGCAGGTACCACCTGCGGCTGTTCGGCGCGCTGGCGAGGGAGCGCATCGTCACCGTCGACTGCGCACGCCCGCCGGCCGCGCCCTATGCGCCGGTCCTGAATGCGGCGCCGCAGCCCGCCACCGGCGGAGCCGCGCCGGTGACCGCCGACGGGGCGCCTCCGGTGCAGCTGGTGGCCCTGCGCAGCGACCGGCCGCCGCCGGCGAGCCCGGTCGTCCTGGGCCTGCTGGGCGGCCTGCTGGTCTCGCTGTTCCTGATTGGCTGGAGCTTCGCCCGCCGCTAGTTTCTGGTTACTGTCAGCGCCATGGCGCGGCGCAAGTTCTGGGGCTGGGGACTGGAGGGACAGGGCCTCAACCAGGAGGAGACAGAGCGCCTGGGGAGCGTGATGGCGGGCCACTTCGGGCTGGAGCCGCCGCAGGCGGCGCCCGCCCCACGGATCCAGGACGTGCGGCTGCGCGAGCCGCGACTGCAGGCGCCCGATGCCCTGTCGGAGATCTGCAGCGCGGAGGTTTGGGACCGTGCCGAGCACACACTCGGGAAGTCCTTCGACGACCTGGCCCGCGGCCTGGCCGGGCGCTGGGAGCACCCGCCCGACCTGGTCGCCTTCCCGCGCACCGAGGCCGAGGTGGCGGCGGTGCTGGAGTGGTGCGACTCCACGCGGGCCGCGGCGGTGCCCTACGGCGGCGGATCGAGCGTGGCGCGCGGCATCGAGCCCGACGTCGGCGACGCCTACACGGGCGCGGTCAGCCTCGACCTGCGCCACCTCGATCGGGTGCTGGAGGTCGACCGCGCCTCGCGCAGCGCGCGCATCCAGGGCGGCATCCTGGGCCCCGCCCTCGAGGAGCGGCTGCGGCCGCTGGGGCTCACGCTGCGCCACTTCCCGCAGTCGTTCGAGTTCTCGTCGCTGGGTGGCTGGATCGCGACCCGCTCGGGCGGCCACTACGCGACCCTGTTCACCCACATCGACGAGTTCGTGGAGGGCGTCCGCGCCCTCACGCCGCGCGGTGTCTACGAGACCCGGCGGCTGCCGGGCTCGGGCGCCGGGCCCGACCCGGCGCGGCTGCTGATCGGTTCGGAGGGCATCCTGGGCGTCATCACGGAGGCCTGGATGCGGCTCCAGGACCGGCCCCTGCACCGCGCTTCGGCGCCTGTCGCCTTCGCGTCCTTCGAGGACGCCTGGCAGGCCGCGCGCGGGGTCGCGCAGTCGGGGCTGTGGCCCGCCAACTGCCGCCTGCTGGACGCCAATGAGGCGCTGATGAGCGGCAGCGGGGACGGCACCCGGGCGGTGCTGATCGTGACCTTCGAATCGGCGGACCACCCGGTCGACGCCTGGATGGCGCGGGCGGCCGAGATCTGCGCGTCTTTCGGCGGCGAGGTGCCGGAGGCTTCAGGCACGGCGCGCGCCGGCGCGGCCGGGGCCTGGCGCGACGCCTTCGTGCGGGGCGGCCACACCCACGACGCCATGGCGCGGCTGGGCATGGTCAACGAGACCTTCGAGACCGCCATCACCTGGGACCGCTTCCCGGACTTCCACGCCCGCGTCAAGGAGGTCGCCGAGCGCGTCATGCAGGAGGTCTGCGGCGGCGGCGTGGTCTCCTGCCGCTTCGCGTTCTGCTACCCGGACGGGCCCGCTCCCTACTACACGGTGATCGCGCCCGGCAAGCCGGGCCAGCTGGCCGCGCAGTGGGCGGCCATCAAGGAGGCGGCGTCGTCGGAGCTGATCCGGCTGGGCGGGACGATCACCCACCACCACGCGGTCGGCCGCTATCACCGGCCTTGGTACGACCGCGAGCGGCCGGACCTCTTCGCGGAGGCGCTGCGGGCCGCCAAGCGCGCGCTCGACCCGCGCGCGATCATGAACCCCGGCGTGCTGGTCGACCCGTGACCTCCTCCTACCGGGCCCTCTTCGCCGTGTCCGGCGTGAGACGCCTGGTGGGGGCGATGGTCTGCGCGCGGCTGGGCGGCTCCATGATCCAGCTGACCTCGATCCTGTTCGTGCTCGAGCACTACCACTCGCCCGCGCTGGCCGGTCTGGTCGGGCTGTGCGCGGGGCTGTCCGGGATCCTGGTCTCGCCGCTGGCGGGGGCGCTGCTCGACCGGTACGGCCGGGTGCGCCTGATCTGCCTGGACTACGGGGTCGGGGTGGCGACCACGGTGGCCCTGCCCTTGCTCGCCGAAGCCCGGCTGCTGCCGTCCTGGCTGCTGCTGGTCCTGGTGACGCTGTCCGGCCTGTCGCTGCCGCTGTCGGCCACCGGGGCCCGCTCTCTGCTCCCACTGCTGGTGCCGCGCGAGCTGTGGGACCGCAGCAACGCGGTCGACAGCGGCACCTACCGGGGCTGCAGCATCGTGGGCCCGGCGCTGGCCGGAGCCCTGGTGGCCGGCTTAGGCAGCTCGCGCACGATGCTGGCCGTGAGCGTGACCTGGATCGCGGCCGGACTCCTGCTCTGGGGCGTCGCCGAGCCCCGGATGGCCGTCGACCGGGTGCGCAGCGTGCTGCACGACGCGCTGGCGGGCCTGCGCCACGTGGCCGGCAACCGCGTCCTGCGCCGGCTGCCGATCGTCTGGATCCCGGGCGTGATGGGCATCAGCGCCCTCGGCGTGGTGCTGCCGGTGCTGGTCTTCACACGGTTGCACGGCAACCCGGCGCTGGTAGGCCTGCTCTGGTCCGCCACCGGCGCCGGGGGCCTGATCGCCAACCTGGTCACCGGGGCCGTGCGCACGGAAGGGCGCGAGGACCGCATCATGGCCGCGGGTTTCGTGGGCACGACCCTCAGCCTGGCGCTGGTGGCGGTGGCGCCCGCGGCGCCGGTGGCCGCGCTGGGCATGCTGCTGATGGGGCTCTGCAGCGGCCCGGTCGACAACGCCATGTTCGGGCTCCGGGTGCGCGCCATCGAGCCGGCCTGGTTCGGACGCTCGATGTCGATCTCGATGATGCTCAACTCGCTCGGCTTCCCGATCGGCTCCGGCCTGGGCGGCCAGCTGGTGGCGCGGTCGCTGCCGGGGGCGCTCTGGTTCGTGTGCGTGGCATCGCTGCTGGGCGGCCTCCTGAGCCTCCTGCTGCTGCGGCCGGCGTCACAAGCGGCGGCCCGGCCGGTGCTGACTCCTACGGGGGCGACCCCGGACCCATGAAGCACGCCATCCTGCTGGTCGTCCTGCTGGCCGCCGCCTGCCAGGGCGCCTCGCCCCCGCCCAACCCGGCCGCGGAGCTCCGGCAGTCGGCCGCCGCCATGGGCTCGGTTCAGACCGTGTCCGCCGACGTCAAGTTCGGCGGCGGGCTCCTGTACCAGGGCTTCACCCTCGACTCGGCCTCCTCCAAGATCAAGCTGCCCTCGGCCTCGGACACCGTCATCAAGGTCAAGCAGCAGGACTTCCTGGTCGACCTGGAAGTGATCACGGTTGACGGTCACGTGTACTTCAAGGCCCCCTTCTCCAAGTACCAGGAGATCTCGGCGGCCGAGGCGGCGGCCCTGCCCGACCTGGCCGCCCTCTTCGATCCCGCCAAGGGGCTGCCGGGCGTGATGGCGGCCGGGCGGTCGCCTCAGGCCTCAGGGTCCGAGAAGGTGGGCGGCGTCGACTGTGACCGGATCACCACCTCCTACTCGGCCGACCAGGTGGCCCAGGTCCTGGGCGGCGGCTTCAAGCCCAGCGGCGACATCGCCGCCACGCTCTGGGTCGGCGCCTCCGACCACCTCTTGAGGCGCGTCAAGCTGTCCGGGCCGCTGGTGGCCGGCTCCAGCGCGGCGTCCGCCGACGTGACCCTGCACGGCTTCAACGCACCGGTCACCGTCACTGCGCCCAGCATCTAAGCTCTCGCTCGGCCTGGCCGCGGCCGGGCTCTTCCTGGCCGCCCTCGACGCCTACGTGGTGGTGACGCTGCTGCCGCGGATGCTGTCGGACATCGACCTCCCGGTCGACCGCCTGGAGGCGGCCAGCCCGATCATCACGGGCTTCCTGGCCGGGTACGTGGTGGCGATGCCCCTGCTGGGGGCGGCTTCCGACCTCCGCGGCCGGCTGTCGGTCTACGTGGCGTCGCTCGGGGTCTTCGGGCTGGGCTCGCTGGTGACCGCGCTGGCGCCCTCCCTGAACTGGCTGGTCTTCGGCCGGGTTGTGCAGGGCCTGGGCGGGGGCGCGCTGGTGCCGCTCACGCTGGCCCTGGCCGCCGACCTCTACCCGCCGGGGCGGCGCGGGGTGGTGCTGGGGCTGGTCTCCGCGGTGCAGGAGGCGGGCAGCGTGGTGGGACCGGTGTGGGGCACGGCGGTGGCGGCCGGCGGCGCCGCGCTGGGTGGGTGGCGGTTCGCTTTCTGGCTGAACCTGCCGCTGGTCGTTCTCTTGGGAGCCGGAGTCTGGCTGGCGAGCCCCTCCCCCTCCGCCTTCGGCGGAGGGACCTCCCCGCCGAGCGGGGAGGAGTCTCGCCGTCCGGACCTGCTCGGGGCTTCGTTCCTGGGTTTGGGGTTGGGTGCGTTGGTTCTGGCTCTCTATCCCGATGATCCCTCGGTACGGGCTGTCAACTACTGGTGGCTGCCGCTGTCGGTGGCTTCGGCGCTTCTCCTGGGCGGGTACCTCTGGCGGCAGGTGCGGCGGTTGCAGCCCTTGATCCCGCGCGCGCTGCTGGCCAGCCCGCCTTTCTGGGGCGCGCTGCTGGCCAACCTGCTGGTCGGCGGCGCGCTGATGGTGGCGCTGGTCGACGTCCCGATCTTCGCGCGCGGGGTCTTCAACGTCGACCAGAACGCAGCCGGGCTGCTGCTGACGTCGTTCCTGGTCGGGGTGCCCGTGGGCGCGCTGGCCGGGGGCTGGCTGGCCGGCCGGCTGGGCCCGCGGATCGCGGCGGTGGCCGGGCTGGTGCTGGCGGGGTCGATGTTCCTGCTCCTGGCCGGCTGGGGGGTGAGCGAGCCCCGAGCGCGGGCCTACGCCGAGCTGGCCGTGATGGGGCTCGGGTTCGGGGTGGTGATCGCGCCCCTGGCGGCCTCGGCGCTGGACGCCACCCGGCGCCGGGAGCACGGGCTCGTCAGCAGCCTGGTGGTGACGGCGCGCACGGTCGGGATGCTGGCCGCGCTGTCGGCGCTGACCGCCTTCGGGCTGCACCGCTTCTACCAGCTGCTGCCGCCGCCGCCGGGCGGGGACCTGAGCCTGCACGATCGGCTCCAGGTCCTGGAGAACAACATCACGCTGGCGCTGGTCGCTGAGTACCACGAGATCTTCCGGCTGGCCGCACTGCTGTGCGCGGTCGCGGCCGTGATCGCGGGCCTGACTCTGGGGGCTAGAAGGGCGCCTCCCCGGACCACCTGACGCTGTGGGTGACGGCCGCCGGCGTCACCCGAAGAGCTCGCCCAGCTGGGTGGGGCTGATGTTGCCGCCGCTGCAGATCAGCGCCACCTTCTTGCCCTGCAGCCGGGGCTGGAGCCGGGGATCGCGGGCGGCGGCCAGCGGTGAGGCCCCGGCGGCTTCGACCAGGGTGCGGGTGGCCTCGATCATGAGCCGCGTCGCCTCCTTCAGCTGCACGTCATCGACCAGCAGGAAGTCGTCGAGCATCTCCCAGATGATCTGCTGGGGGAGCTGGAAGGTGCTGCGCGTAGCCAGGCCTTCGGCGATGGTCGCGTTGGGGCGCTCGACCAGCTGCTTCTCCCGCCAGGCGTCGTGGGCGGCCGGAGCCTGCGCGCTCTGGACGCCGATGACCTGGATCCGGGGGTTGATCGCCTTGGCGGCGATGCAGGCCCCGGCGGCGCCGCTGCCCCCGCCGATGGGGACGATCACGACCTCGATCTCGGGCTGCTCCTCGAGCACCTCCAGGGTGTGTGTGCCCACGCCGGCGATCAGGTCGGGCTCATTGCCGGAGTGGATGTAGCGGTAGCCGTGGCTGCGCGCCAGCTCCTCGCACTGCTCGCGGGCGTCGTCGAAATCGCTTCCGATGAGCACGACCTCGGCGCCCAGGTCCTCCATGCCGGTGACCTTGACCGGGTTGGCGTTGCGCGGCGCGCAGATGATGGCGGTGGTTTCGAAGAGGCGCGCCGCGTAGGCGACCGACTGGCCGTGGTTGCCGGTGGAGGCGGCGACCAGGCCCCGCGCCCGGGTGGCGTCGTCAAGCTGGGAGACGAGGTTGATGCCGCCCCGGACCTTGAAGGCGCCGGTGGGCTGGTGGTTCTCGTGCTTGACCCAGGTCTCGGTGCCCGTCAGCCGGTCCAGCGCCGGGTAGTGGCGCAGCGGCGTGGGCGCCAGGTGGTGGCGGATGCGCGTGCGCGCCGCCAGCACGTCCTTGAAGGTCGGGGCCTCCTGCATCTGCGTCGGCGAAGCTTAGAGGGGCTGGCTGTACTGGGCCATCCCGCCATCGACGTAGTAGGTGGCGCCGGTCACGTAGGCGGAGGCGTCGGAGGCCAGGAAGAGTGCCACGGCGGCGACCTCCGCGGGCTCCGCGAGGCGGCCCAGGGGGATGCCGGCATTGAGCGCCTTGAGCTTCTCAGGGTCGTCCAGGGTGGCCTGGTTGATGGGTGTGCGGGTGGCTCCCGGGGCCACGTTGTTGACGCGGATCTGGAGCGGCGCCAGCTCCAGCGCGGCGTCGCGCATGAGCATGCGGAGACCACCCTTGGCGGCGCAATAGGGCGCGTAGCCCGGGAAGGGCAGGTCCTCGTGGATGGAGCTGATGTTGACGATGGAGCCGCCGCGGCCCTGGTCGCGCATCGCCCGGCCCGCGGCCTGCAGGCAGAGGAAGGCGCCCTTGAGGTTGACGCTCAGCATGGCGTCCCAGCTGTGCTCCGTCACCTCCAGGATGGGGGCAGCGCTCTCGATGCCCGCGTTGTTGACCAGGACGTCGACGCCACCCAGCTCGGATCGCGTCTGCGCGACCAGGGCCGCGACCTGCCCGGCGTCGGCCACGTCGGTCTTGATCGCGATCGCCCTGGGCAGGCTCCCGGCCAGGTCCCGCGCTTCCTTTTCGTAGCCGAGGTAGCTGACCGCGACCGCGGCGCCGCTCTCGCCGAAGAGCCTGGCGATGGCGTGGCCGATGCCGCTCCCGGCACCGGTGACGATCGCCACCTTGCCGCGGAGGGAGAGGTCCATGTGCTCACAGTCAACTACTTCTCTCCGCCTCCTGCACCACCGGCAGGAGGACGTGGTTGACGTAAGACCGGACCCAGGCGGTGACCGCGCCGGTGACCTGCCACTGCACCTGCTCGAGCGCGTGCTGATCGCGGTTGATGCGCTGCAGCTGGCCGGCCCAGAAGGCGGGGTCGAAGCTTAGGCTGGGCGGGGGGCCGGTGGGCCGGGGCGTGGGCGCCGCTGCGGGCGCCGGGGTCGGGGTGCGGGCCGGCGCGGGCGGCCGGGGCGTGGCCTTTGGCGCGGCCTTTGGCGCGGCCTTCTTGAGCGTGGGAGCGGCGGCGGCGACCGCCGCCGGCGCGGAGTTCGAGCGGCCCGCAACGACGTGATAGGTGGCCACGGCCAGGGCGGCCACGACCAGGATTTCGAAGGCGATCAGGACGGCGAGTGGGCGGCGCATGCCGAGATCGTGGGCGGCGAGGTGCCGCCGGGGGAACGCCGGTTGTTAAGAGGAGGTCGCGGGCTGCAGCTGGCGCAGGGCGTCGATGCCGCGGGCGATCGTCTCCATCCGCTTGGGGAAGCTGAACCGGAGGTGGTGACGGCCGAGCGCGGGGTCGTGGAAGAAGCTGGACCCGGGCACGGTGGCGACCGCGACAGTCTCGATCAGGTGCTTGCCGAAGGCCACGTCGTCGTCCCAGCCGAGGCCCTCGAATCCAGCCATCACGTAGTAGGCGCCCTTGGGCTCGACCGGGTCGAAGCCGACCTCCCGAAGGCCGAGGACCATGGCATCGCGGCGCTCCCGGTACTCCTCGAGGAGGGCGTCGTAGAAGCTGGGCGGGAACTCGAGCGCGTGGGCGACGGCGATCTGGAGGGGGTGGGCGGCGCCCACCGTCAGGAAGTCGTGGACCTTGCGGATGCCGGCGGTCAGCTGGGGCGGCGCGATCAGCCAGCCGATCCGCCAGCCGGTCACCGAGTAGGTCTTGCTGGCGCCGCTGATGGTGATCGTGCGCTCGGCCATTCCGGGCAGCGTGGCCATGCTGATGTGCCGGCCCTCGTAGACCAGGTGCTCGTAGATCTCGTCGGTGATGGCGATCGCGTCGTGCTCGCGGCAGAGGTCGGAGATGAGCAGGAGCTCGTCCTCGCTGAAGACCTTGCCGGTGGGGTTGTGGGGCGTGTTGACGACGATTGCGCGCGTCCTGGCGCTGAAGGCGCTCTTCAGCTCCTGGGGGTCGATCCGCCAGTCCGGCGGATGCAGTGCGACGTACCTGGGGATGGCGCCGCTGAGGATGCAGTCGGGGCCGTAGTTCTCGTAGTAGGGCTCGAAGACCACGACCTCGTCGCCGGGGTCGACGGCGGCCAGCATGGCGGCCATCATCGACTCGGTCGCGCCGCAGGTCACGGTGACGTGGCGGTCGGGATCCACGTCGATGTCAAACGTTTTACGTCGCTTGTCCGCGATGGCTTTTCTGAGTTGGGGAGCGCCCCAGGTCGTGGCGTACTGGTGGTAGCCGTCGTCGAGGGCCTGGTGCGCCGCTTTGACGATCTCCGCGCTGGGCGGGAAGTCGGGGAAGCCCTGGGCGAAGTTGATCGCCTTCTCGGGGCCGTGAAGCGCGAGATTGAGGCGCGTCATCTCCCGGATCACGGACTCGGTGAAGCTGCCCGCCTTGAGGCTCAGCTGGGGATCGGCCATGGTTGGGGGAGTTTACGTGCCGGGCTGGGTGCGCTCCAGCACGAAGTCGGTTCCGCTGCAGTGGCGGCAGGCGTCGGGCGCCTGGAGGCCGCGCTGGCCGTGGCCGCAGCGGCGGCAGGTCCAGTGGCTGTGGGTGAAGAAGTCGAGGACGTCGGAGCGGCTCAAGAGGCCGACCATCTTGCCCTTGCTGAGCACTGGCAGCCGCCTGATGCGCTCGCCCGCGAACAGGGCCGCGGCCTCCACGATCGTGGTGTCCTCGGTGATCGAGATCACGTTGGTGCTCATGATGTCCTTCGCGGTCTCGCCCCTGCGGCTGAAGACGTCGAGCTCGCTGACGATGCCGACCACCTCGCCGTGAGCCCCGAGAACCGGGGCCCCGGTGATCTTCTTGGCGGTCAGGGTCTGAGCGATCTCGTCGATCCCGGTGTCCTCCTGGAAAAAGATCACCTGCCGGTTCATGACGTCCTTGACCGAGATCACGGGTTGGGCGCCAGGATCTGCGCGATCACGGCCAGGTTGGCGTTGCCGCCGCTGAGGATCAGGGCCGTGGCGTGGGGTGGTTCGGGGGCGGGGAGCTTGCCCGCGAGGTAGGCGGCGAGCGGGAGCACGCCGGTGGGCTCGAGGGCCAGCTTGGTGCGGGTCCAGGCGGCCCTCACGGCGTCCTTGATCTCGTCCTCGGTGACGGTGACGATGCCGTCCACCAGGCGCCGCTCGACCATCACCTCAAAGTTCTTCCTGCCGATGGCCGTGGTGCGCACGCCGTCGGCGATGGTCTGGGGTGAGGTGGGGAGGGTCTGGAGGGTGCCCGTCTCGTAGGACCGGGCGGCGTCGTCGGCGGTCGCCGGCTCGACACCGAAGACCTTGATCTCGGGGTTGCTGGATTTGGCCGCCAGGGCGGTGCCGCTGAGGAGGCCGCCCCCGCCGCAGGGGGTGGCGATCAGGGTGGGGGGGGTTGGCGACTGAGCGAGCAGCTCGAGGGTGGCGGTGCCGGCGCCGTGGATGATGTCCCAGTCGTTGAAGGGGTGCACCAGGGTGTAGCCGCGCTCGGCCATGGTCTCCTGCAGGCGCTGCTCGCGGTTGGCGAAGGTGACGTTGTCGGTGATCACCTCGGCGCCATAGGCGCGGGTGGCGGCGATCTTCTCAGGGTTGGCGTCGTGGGGGATCAGGATCAGCGCCGGGATCTGCGCGGTTCTGGCGGCCAGGGCCAGGGCCTGGGCGTGGTTGCCCGAGCTGACCGCGATCACGCCCTTGACGTCGGGCTGGCGGCGCTTGAGGTTGAGGATGGCGTTGAAGGCGCCGCGGGCCTTGAAGGAGCCGGTGACCTGGAAGCACTCGGGCTTGAGGAGGAGGTTGTCGGCGAGGTCGGTGGCGAGAGTGGGGGTGCGCCGCGTGTAGGGGGCGATGTTTTGGGCGGCGCGCTCGATCTCCTGGCGGTGGCTCTCGAGGAAGGCAGCGGTGTCCTGATGGGGGTCGGTCCGGGTCGCGGCCATGGTCTCCAGTATCGGGGTTAGACGCGGGTGGGCCAGTCGTCGGTCGAGAGGACGAGGGTGACCGGGCCCTGGTTGGCGAGCTCCACCAGCATCTGGGCGCCAAAGCTGCCGGTCTGGGTGCGGATGCCGTGGGCCCGGAGGGCTTCCGCGAAGTGGTCGCAGAGGGCGCGGGCGCGGGCGGCGTCGCCGGCAGCGGTGAGGCCGGGGCGGCGGCCCCTGGAGAGGTCGGCGTAGAGGGTGAACTGGCTCACCACCAGGGCCTCGCCGCCTACGTCGGTGAGGCTGAGGTTGAAGCGGCCCTCGGCGTCGGGGAAGATGCGAAGGGTGGCCAGCTTGGCTGCCAGGCGCGTGGCCCCGCCCTCGTCGCTCCCCTCGCCCGCCCCCACCAGGATGGCCAGGCCGCGCCCGATCGCGCGTCTCTGCTCGCCCCCCTCGTCCTTCCACGACACCGAAGCCCCCGACACCCGCTGCACCACCAATCTCACGTCAGCGTCCTGATAACCCCGCCTCCAAACCCCCCACCCAGGGGGTGTGCCGCGCAGCGTATTCGGGCCGCGGCTGGGTGGGGAACTGTGGTTGTTAAGAGGGGGCCGGCCGGGCGGCCCCGGTCGGGGCGCCCACCGTCCAGGCGGCGAGGTCGTCGAAAACCTCGTCGGCTTCGAGGTCGTTGAACGGCTCGTGGTAGCGCCCGGCGTATTCACGCAGGGTGGCCGGCGCCCCGGCGGCCAGCCGGACCAGCCGGCGGCTGCTGTCGGGCTCGATCAACCCGTCCTCCTGGCCGAGGATGACGAGGAACGGCGTGTGGATGTCGGCCGCTCGTTCGTACACCTCCTCGCAGGCTGCCATCCACTCCGCGAACAGCCGGCTGCTGGTCCTGTCGTGCACGAGGGGGTCGGACCGGTAAGCCTCCACAACCGCCGGATCACGCGAAAGCAGGCCTGGATCGGCCCCGTTGCTGAGGGTCAGCCTGGGCAACAGGCCGGAGGTCAGCCGACCCACGCTCAACTTCCACCCCGGCACCTTCACGCGTAGTCGCAGCGCCGGGTTCGAGACCACGAAGCGGCGGGCGTTTACCGCCTGCCGGACCACGGCGCTGAGCAACACCACCCCGCCGACGGAGTGCCCGAGCGGGATTACCTCGGCCACGCCTGCCTGCTCCTGGACCATGGCGACCAGGGCCGCCGCGTCCTGCACCCACTCCGACCAGCGGTTGATGTGGCCGCGCGCCCCCGGACTCCGGCCCATGCCCCGCAGGTCGACCGCGAAGGTCGAGAACCCCCGCCCGGCCATCGCCGTGGCGAAGGCGTCGTAGCGGCCCGAGTGCTCGCCCAGCCCGTGCACCACGGCGAAGCTCGCCTTCGGGGCCTCCACCTCCCAGGACCGCCAGCAGAGCTGAGTTCCGTCCGCCGAGGAAAGAGTGCCTTCGCGGAGAACGGCGCTAGCGGTGGCCAAGCCTTCGCCAGCCGCGCAGGATCTTGAGGGCCTCGCTCTCCGCCTCGAGGAGCGTCGGCGCGAAGGCGCGTAGGCCGTGCAGCCCGTAACCCCACTCCTCGGGGCCGGCCGGGGTGGTCGTGTTCAGCCGGTGCGACGGCGGATAGAACATGATCGCCTGGCCCATCACCTTCTTGATCACGGGCCGACGGGCGAACATCTCCTCGAGCGAGTTGCCGGAGGGCAGGCGCCCGTGCCGGAACTCCAGGTAGCGCAGCTTGGCAATCGGGTTGTCCTCGTCTCGGAGGACGGTGCGCACCTGGTACTCGGCGCTCAGGTCGCGCACGAAGAGCGTCAGGATGAGCGCGTCCAGCTCGTCGCCGGCAAGCTTGATGAAGCCGGCGGCGGAGAGGCTCTCGCCGTCCGTCTCCCGTTGATGGCGCAGGAACTCCATCTCGAAGAGAGCGGTGGAGCGGTCGCTGGCCAGCCAGGGTGCGTCACCGCGCCACTCTCGCGCCGCGACCAGGGCGGCGACCTGCTCGTGCACCCTCTCCAGCCGGTCCGCGGGCAGCCCGTGAACGCGGTAGTGGACTACCCGGGGCACGGCTACAGCCTACGCCTCCGCCAGCGCCACCAACCTGGCCCCGGAGGCCGGTACCGCGAGGCGAAGCTCGCCCTCCACGAGGCCCAAATCCCGAGCCTGCCAGAGATCCCGGGCGCGCCGCCGGCCCTTCACGGGGACCACCACCTCACGCTCCTGCCAGTCCCAGTTGAATACCCCGACCACACCGTCGCGACGCCAAATCGCGCTCGCCCGATCCTTGTCGGTCGGCTCCCAATCCGGCGCCGCCGGACGCGCGCCGGCCAGCTCCAGCACATCTGGGTTGACCAGGAGTGCCAGTCGCACCGGCTCCAGGGCGGCCAGGTGGTCGCTGGCGAAGAACGGCCCGCCGCTGAGCACCGCCACGGTGACCAGGGTTCGGCCCTGCTCGGGGCTGAGGTTGCCGCCCACCAAGGCCACGTCTGTGTCGAGGTGGAACCAGCTGTCCAGAAAATGACGCGCGGCCTGGTTGCGGCCGACCTCGATGACCTCGTCACCGATCAGCGTCGGCTTGGGCGACCCCAGCTCGAAGTCGAAGATGGGGCTGGCGGTGTCCCGCGTGGTCCGGCAGGCTTCGCAGAGGCCGGCCACCGAGAGCAGCGGGGCTCCCGAGGCCAGCAGGTAGCCGTCGCCGGCGCCGCGCCGGATCGCCTGCAGGCCGGCCCTCAGGGCGGCCGTCCCCGCGTAGGCGCCGGCGTAGAGGAAGTCGACCTTGAAGTACTCGACGCCTTCCGCCCGCAGGCGGGCAAAGGTGCTCGTTAAGTGCTTGCGCACGCCGGGGTGACGGGCGTCCAGGATGTACATCGGCCCGAAGACCACGTGCACGGGGTCGACGGCACGCTCGCCGGTGGTGGGATCCAGGACGAACCAGCCGGGGGGCGCCTGCGTCGCGAGGTCGGCGCCGGCGCTGACCAGGAAGGGGGCTGTCCAGACCCCGAGCCTCTGGTCTCGGGCGCCGAGCTCGGTCGCCAGGGCGGCCAGGCCGCCCGGGAACTTGCTGTTCGGCGACCAGTCGCCGTAAGCCTGCTGCCAGCCGTCATCGACCACGATCACCCGGTAGCCCAGGCTGCGCAGATGGCCGTGGCTGAGCACGGCCGAGTTCTCGAGGACTTCGGCGGCGGAGATCCAGGGGCCGTAGTGGTACCAGCTGAGCCAGCCTCGCGGCGCTTCCGGCGAGTACCGCCCGCGGGGTGGGCGCGCAGCCCGGCGCAGCGCGGCGCGCACGTCCGGCGCGGCCACCAGCTGGAGGCCGTCCGCCTGCCAGGCCTGGCCTCCGCGGGCGTGCCACATCGGAGGGTTCTGCCGGAGGCCCGGGAACTCGCAGGCGGTGATCAGCAGGCGCCCCTCTTCCCAGTCGAAGCGGGTGGTGTGCCTGTGCGCGGCCAGCGCCGAGACGGCGAGTCCCGCGCCAGGACCGTCGGCGAGGCCCACCGTCCACCAGGATTGGCGTTTGCGGGCCGGCGCCACGCCCGACGCATCCCAGGACTGGTAGCCGTTGTAAACCACCCAATCCGGGGCGGATTCCTTGATCTGAGGCTGCGCCTCCAGTCCGATCTCGCTCACCGTGACGTCGGCGCGCGCCCGCGCGGACAACATCAGGCGCGCTACTCCGCCGCGGGCGCTGAGCCGCAACTCGACATCGAGCGGCCCGCAGCGAGCGGCCAGGCTTGAGCTGCGGCTGCGCCAGCGATCGGCGCGATGCACGGTGCCGTCGGCCAGCTTGACGCGTGCCCGGAGGGGCCCGCTGGTGGCGAGCCCGGCCCAGGTCAGCTCGGGCTGTCCGGCGACCAGCGCAACCTGCGGCCCTGCCGGTCTCACGCACTCGCATTCTACGAAGTGGGTGGATCGCGCCCGGCACCCATCACCTCCGATTGCCACGGCGAGCAGCGAACGTTGACGGCCAGCCGCTCGGCGCCGGCCGCGAGCAGGAACTCACCGCGGCGGGCGGTCTCGATGGTGGTGCGCTGGGCGGCGCTCAGGTGGAAGGCGGTCTGCAGGCGTGCCGCCTCGCCGGGTCGGGTGGCGCCGAAAAAGTGGAGCGCCGGGTTGGTGGCGACCACCGCGCCGGCGTCACTGGAGAGCAGGTCGCCCGGGTTCTGGGTCGCGAAGACGAGGGCTCCGTCGTACTTGCGAATGCGTCGAGCGAGGCTGACCACGAAGCGCCGGATGGTCTGGTCTTCGAAGAGCAGACCGAGCTCGTCGACGACCAGTAGGCGCCGCCGCCCGCGCGCCTTGATGCGGTTCCAGAGCGCCCTGGCGAGCAGGAAGTGGACCGGCGCCACCAGCTCCTCGCGGAGCTCCCGCATGCCGAACACGACGAAAGGCGCGTCGAGGTCGACGTTGGTCGGTGCGCTGAACATGGCACCCAGGCTGCCCCCGACCCAGCGCCGGAGGATGGTCGCCGAGCGAGACGGGCGAAGGCGCGAGGCGAGGTCGCGCAGGAGCGGAGTCTCGAGATCCGCGTAGGCGGCGCGGGTCGCCTCCTCGACGTCGGTGCGATCGGCCTCGTCAAGACCGCCGCAGATCACCGACACCAGGTCGACGGCGTCGGCCACCGCAGGACCAACCTGGCTCTCGGAGCGCTGTCCGGGAGGCAGCTCGAGGACGTTGAGGGCGTGGCCCGAGCCGAGGGCGAGGCGCACCTCCACGCCGTCCAGGGCGCGCGCGAGGGCGCCATATTCGTGCTCCGGGTCGAGCACGAATACCTGGGCGCCGGCGGCGTACGAGCCCAGCGCCAGGGATGACATGAGGAACGTCTTCCCGGCGCCGGAGTGGCCGAACACGCCGATGTTGGCGTTGGCGAACCTGGACTGGTCGAAGGGGTCGACCAGCACCGGGGAGCCGGTCGCGCGACTGGTGCCGATCAGCAGCCCGCCCGGTTGCTGGAGGTCGGAGTCGAGCCAGGGAAAGAGAGTGCACAGGGACGACGTGTCGAGGACGCGCGTGCGCGAGAGGGTGTCGACGCCGAAAGGCAGCGTCGCCAGCCGGCCGGCGCGCATGTCGAACGTGCAGGGCTCGAGCCGACAGAGGGCAGCGCGGGCGGCCTGGGCCACCTGTTCCGAGCCCTGCCGCAAAGCCGCCGCGGAGGTGGCGGTCACCGTCAGGTAGAGGGAGACGTGGAACGCGCGCTCCTGGCTCGCGACCAGGCGTCGCTGGAGCTCCTCGGCGGCTGGCAGGGCGCCCTCCAGGGCGGGGTCCGTGCGGCCGGCAGCCACAGCCTGGGTAGCGCGCATGGCGGCCAGCTGGCGCTGCAGGTATTCGACCATCCAGGCGGTCGGCAACGGCTGCGCGTGCCAGGCCAGGGCCACGGCACACCCGGCCGGCACCAACCGCAGCAGCCAACCGGGCTCGAGGTCAACGCCGGGGAAGCGGTCCATGAACCAGGTGCGGTGCCAGCCGGAGGGATCTCGGAAGACGCCTGATAGCTCATCTCCGAAGAGGTCCGGAGGAGGTTCGCGGCTTTCGCCGATCACCTCCACGCCCACCTCGCGCAGGGCCGCCTGCATGGCCTCGGAGTCGGAGGCCCGCGTCACGAGCTCCACCTCCCGGCGCTGCGCGGTGGCCGACTCCCGCAGCTCGCCCGCGAATTGGAGGTCGGCCGACCGCCGGTCGCGGAGCGTCGGTTGCGCGGTCGCGGCCAGGGCGGACGGGGCGCTCAGATCACCGGTGCCAGGGGTGAATCGGAGCAGTACCTGCAGTGGCTGGTCGAGACCGTCGAGCAGACGCCGGAAGCCCGCCAGCCAATGGGCGCGATCATCAGTCCGCGCGCCGAGGTAGCCGAGGGCTCCGGTCTGGAGCCTGACCGTCGGCACCTTGGCCGGGGCCCCGATGGCTGCGGGAGCCCGCCGCCGCACGCGCACCACGCTCACGGGTCCGGTTCCCACTTGGCAAGCACGCTGAGCGCGGGCCCGGGCGGCGCTGAGAGCAGGCGGCGCGGCGTCCACTCCGAGGGTGGGTGCCGCTGCGGCGGCGCCAAGCGCGGCCGGCTGCGGCGCGCGCGCAACAGCCGCGCCGCCAGCCGGTCCAGCGGCCCGCGGTCGAGCTCGATCCGGTAGCTCCGGAGTGAGTAGCGCACGATCGCGAGCAGCCAGGCATCGAAGCCCCGGCCGCCCAGCCGTCCCCAAGCCAGGGCTGCCCCCGTCAGCGCCGTCAAGGCGGCGACCAGTTGCCCGAAGAGGCCGGGCAGGCTGTGCCAGGCGGCCATCGCCGCCAGCAGGGCCAGAGCGGCATATCCGAAGCGCTGCGGGCTCAGCCCGTACACCAGCCGGTCTTCGAGGTCGACGTCGAGGGGGATGCGCGCGGGCACCGTCCGAGGCTACGATCCCCCCTGCCGGCGGGGAACCCAGGCTGTTAAGGCGGCGCTAAAATCGGTTGTCGCGCCGCCCGCCGGGCGCGCTGCGCCCAGCGCCCGCGTAGCTCAATTTGGCAGAGCAGGGGACTCTTAATCCCAAGGTTCACGGTTCGAGTCCGTGCGCGGGCACTCCACCAGATTCGTCATCCATATCATCGAGGTAGGGCGTGAGCGCCACCCTCCTGGTCGGCAATCGGATCGCCGGGACCGGCATCGACTCTCACCTCCTCGAGCGCCTGGCCGAGATCCTCGACGCCGAGCTGATCGCGGTCGACAACCATCAAGACGCCCGCCAGGCAACCAGAGATTGGCTGGCTACCAACGGCACCGCGGCGGTCGTGATCGCCGCCGGCGGCGGCGGCACCCTGCGGGCCATCGTGGAGGGCGCCTGCGACGGCCACCCGCGACCACCGACCGCGCAGACCGTCCGCATCGGCGGCTTGCGCATGGGCTCCGGAAACGTGGTGCCCAAGCGCTACGGCGTACCGAAAAACCCCATCCAGGCGGCCCACCACCTCAAGGCGCGCATCGACAGCGACAGCACCCGCCCCTGCGGCGTGATCCGCTGCCGGTTCGGAGGCCCGCGCGCCGAGCCGGGCCACGGCATCACCATGTGCGGCCTCGGCCACTTCGGCCGCACCTCGGGCGACCTCCTCCGCCTGCGACACAGAGCGCGCGCCCTGCGCAACGCAGCCGCCAAACTGATCCCGCTGGAGAGGATCAATGACGCCGAATACCTGTCATCCTTCCTCACCCGCATGGCCGTTGCCGCCCTGGTGCCCAGCTCCTGCGAGCTCGTCACGGTTGAGAACCGCACCTTCCGCCTGCTGGCTGGCGTGGTCATGAACTTCCCGATCCGCGGCATTCCCATCGACCCCCACACCGACATCGACGAGGCCGCGCTCGGCTACCGCCTGCTCCCGCGCTGCGGCGCGCCCCTGGCCGGAACGCTCCAGCTCGGGCAGCGGCTGACCATCCGCCTCGAGGACCGCGATAGCACCGAGTTCTTCCTCGACGAGGACCCGGAGACTGCGCGCCAAGAGATCACGATCGAGGCCGCCGGCACCCTCGACTTCGTGGCCTGACCCCGTGAAGATCGCGGTCCTCGGCATCGACGGCAGCGGCAAGAGCTCGCTCTCCCAGGCGCTCCCGGTCGTGCTCGCGGCCGAGCTGGGCATCGTGGCCGGGTCCGCGGGCGACGACTTCTGGGTCTTCGGTCCCGACCAGGACCACCTCGCCCCCAACTTCCATCCGCGAGGCTTTCCAATCGCCGCGCGCCTCGCCAAAGCCGCCCGCGGGTGGGCCAAGCGCAGGAGCGCCAACCACCGCCTCTACCCCTACCTGAAGCTTGCGCAGATGCTCTTCCAGGACGACGCGGCCGTTTCCATAGGCAAGCGCTACCGCGCGGCGGCCATGGTCAGCGACGGCAACCTCATCCTCTCGGCGACCGGCAGGGCGGGCAACTACCGGCAAAAGCGGGAGCGCGCGACCGTCGACGACATCGAGGCCGCCTACCGCCACCTGCTCGAGAACCAGGGCCTGGGCGCCGAAGCAGCCGGCCGCCTGCCGGCCCTGGGCGCTGCCGCGAGGGTGTCGAGGTGGCTGCGCCGGATCGGCTTCGACGGAGTCTGGCTGCCCGAGGCGGTGATCTTCCTCGACCTGGCGCCGGCAGCCGCGCTGCAGCGCATCGGCAGCCGCGGCCAGCAGATCGACGCCCACGAGAACCTCGCCGACATGACGCATGCGCGGGAGAGCTACGTCAAGGCGCTGGCCGCCTACGAGCGCATCGCGAACCGCCCGGGCTGCGTCATCGATGCCACGGGCAAGGACCCCGGCCAGATCCTGCGCGAGGCCGTCGACTTCCTGAGGCCGCAGCTGGGCGCCGCCGCCGAGGCCGCGCGCCAGAAGGTGCTCGGCACCAGCCCGGAGGCCGGCGCCCGGACCGCCCTCAACCCCGGCTACCTCTTCCGCTACCTGCTGCCGCGCTTCTTCAAGAGCGCCTGGCGGGAGCTGACCTTCCCGGTCTCCGCGCCCGGCCGGATGCTGCTCCGGGAGGGCTATTCGGCGGGCGTGATGCGCGTCATCTACGAGCAGTACCAGGGGCGCTCGTCAGCGCTCGAGCAGGTCTTCTTCGGCTACCCCCTGCACCGCGCGGTCTACGACCGCCTGCAGATCCTCACGCGGAGGCTCCAGCCGGAGCTCGAAGCGCGGCTGGCGAGACACCAGACGGTGCGCATCTTCAGCGCGCCCAGCGGCTTCGCCTACGACCTCTTCCGCCCGCTGGAGCGGATCCTGGAGGAGGACCCAGGCGCCGCCCGGCGGATCCAGCTGGTCACGGCCGACCTCGACCCCCACGGCGTCCTGGCCCCCGAGCTGACGGCGCGCGCACGGAAGCTCGGCATCAACTTCCGGATCATCCTGGGCGACATCACCGCCGACGCCACCCGCCGGGAGATCGCCATGGGCGGGCCCTACGACATCGCCCTCTACGTCGGCCTCTCCAGCTGGCTCCCCAAACCCCAGACCGTCAGCCACCTCCGGTGGCTCAGGGGCCACCTCGCCAGGGACGCCGCGCTGGTCACCGACTGCTTCTCGGCCGACACCTACGCCGAGGGCGGCCGCTACGCGGGCTACCGGGCCAGCTACTACTCGCCCACCGCCTACCAGGCGCTGCTGGAGTGGTGCGGCTACGCGGGCTGGGAGGCGGCCGCGGAATCAGGCCGCGACCGCATCAACCACGTCTTCGTCATCCGATCTCGCGCCGCGCAAAGAGCGAAGCGGGCAGGGACCGAGTAGCCAGCGACCCCACCGCCCCCAGCACCACCAGCACCAGGGCGACCACGGCCGCGGCCGGCTCGGGCAGGCGGAACCCGACCAGGCGGTCGAGCGCGTAGGCCCCGGGGCCCCCGATCGCCAGGGCCACGCAGGTTGCCAGGACCACCAGCGGGAACTCGATCCCGCCCTTGCTGTTGAAGAACCCCTTGGCCCAGTGCACGGTGACGATCGCCACCAGCATCGCGCCCACCGCCACCGCCGGCCCTACCGGCCAGAGCAACCCCAGTGCGATCAGCAGACCCCCGACGAGCTCGGAGAGGCCGGCCACCCACGCCCACAGGCGGGCCGGCTTCATGCCCATCCTCGTGAGCCCCGCCGCGAAGCCCTCGATGCGCGAGCCCTCGAACCAGCCGAAGACCTTCTGCGCCCCGTGCGCGGCCAGTGTGAGCCCAACCACCACGCGAAGGATCAGAAACGCGATGTCCATACCACCCCAAGCTACCGGTTTCAGCGGCGCTTCAAACTGTCAGCTGTGGCCACCACCCTTGACATCGACACCGTTCGCGACCAGCTCCCCAGCACCCAGCCCGCCGCCTACCTGAACACCGGGACCGCCGGACCGCTGCCGGTCGCGACCGCCCGCGTCATGGCCGAGGAAGCCCGGGAGGAGCTTGAACAGGGCCGCATCCGGCCCGACGGGTTCCCCAAGCTGCGCGAGCGGATCAACGGGCTGCGCGACGACCTGGCCGCCGCGGTCGGGGCCCAGCCGGGTACGACGGGGCTGACGCAGGGCACCACGGTCGGCATGAACATCGCTGTCCACGGCCTCGACTGGCGGCCCGGCGACGAGGTCGTGACGACCAGCCAGGAGCACGGCGGCGCCCTGCTGCCGCTCTACGTCCTGCATCGCCGGCACGGCGTGAAGGTGACGTTCGCCAGCGTCGGCAACGGCGAAGCCGACCGGGCGCTGGAGGAGCTGAAGAAGGCCATCCGCCCGGGCGTCAAGGCGGTCGTCCTCTCCCACGTCCTCTACACCACCGGCGCGGTGCTGCCGCTGCGGGAGATCAGTGAGCTGGCGCAGGCCGCCGGCGCGGCCCTGATCGTCGACGGCGCCCAGTCGGTGGGCGCGATCGCGGTCGACGCGCCCGCGCTGGGGGTCGACGCCTACGCCTTCTCCGGCCAGAAGTGGCTGCTGGGACCCGAGAGCACGGGCGGGCTGTACGTCCGGGAGGATCGAATGGACGCCTTCGAGCTCACCTTCGTGAGCTTCATGGGGATCGACCACGAGCGCTATCGCTGGGACGACCCGGACGCCCTCTTCCCGGCGCCGGGCGCGGGCCGCTACCAGTTCGTGCTGCCCTACCGGCCCAGCGTGGCCGGCCTGGCGGCGTCGCTGGCCTGGGTCCGGGACGAAGTCGGGCGCGAGGCCGCTCACGCCCGGATCGCGGAGAACGCCCTCTACTGCTGGGAGCGGGCGCAGGAGCTGCCGGGAGCCGAGGTGCTGACCCCGGCCGGTCAGCTGGCGGGGCTGGTGGCCGTCAGGGTCCCCGGCCTCGACCTGGTGCAGACGGTGGAGCGGCTGGCCGCCAACCAGGTCCTGATCCGCTCGATCCCCGAGAACGGGGCCTTCCGGATCTCGACCGGGTTCTTCAATACCCGCGCCGAGATCGACCGCGCGCTGGAGCTGCTCAGCCGCTGACGCGGCGAGCGGAGCCGGGCCGCGCCACCGGCGCGCGCCGGCCGTTGGCCGCCGGCTGCTCCACCGGCACTGGGTGGAGGACCGCGTTGAGCTCGACGCCGAGCATCGTGATCAGGCCCATGAAGTAGAAGAAGTTCATCACGATGAACAGGAAGGCGAAGCTCTGGCCGTACTGGTTGAGGCCCTTGTTGAAGGCTAGGTAAAGAGGGAACAGGAGGGTGAGCAGGTAGAAGGCACTGCCCGCGACCAGCGCCCCCGGCCAGACCTCGCCCAAGCGCTGCCGGCGGTTGGGCACCACGTAGTACAGGACCCCGAAGAGGAGCACTCCCGCCAGCACGCCGATCACCGGCTGGAGCACGTAGACGGTGGCGCTCTGCGTCCAGGAGGCGGGCACCACCGGCAGCTGCTTGAGCAGCGGCAGCAGCGCCGAGGTGCCCACCGCCACCCCGGCCAGGACCGTGAACAGGACCATCATCAGCACGCCCATCAGCTTCTGGCGGAGGAACGGGCGCTGCGGGCATTTGAAAATCCGGTCAAAGGCCTGCTCCATCGCACCAAACAGGGAGGAGCCGCTCCAGATGAACCCGGCCAGGGCGACCAGGAAGAAGAGCCCGCTCTGCCGCTTCACCGCGTCCAGCCCCGTCAGCGCCTGGGCCCGGCCCTGCTGGTCGGGGACGACCGCGAGCACGGTCTGGTACACGGCGTCGGCCTTGACGCCGGTCGAGGACAGCAGCAGGCCGAGCACGGCCGCCATCGCCAGCACGATCGGGAAGATCGAGAAGAGGACGTTCCAGGCGATCAGGACCGCCTGGTTGGGGCCGTTGTCGTCGATGAACTTGCGGCCCACCCGGCCCGGGAGGGTGTCGAGGCCTCGCTCCGCCAGCGCGCGTGCCCGGCTGGGGAGCTGTTTCATAACAGTCTTCATATCACGTTTTGCGGGCACGATCATTTGACAAAGTGGGGGTCCGAATTGGTAGGGTCAAGGCTGTAGACCCCTCCCCCCTCCGGTGAAGGGCTCCCGCAAGGGGACCCTTCACCCCTTTTCGAGAGGAACGTGGTCAGCCACGCGTGATCGCCTCCAGGTAGCGCTCCGCCGAACGCGCCAGCACCCCCTTGGCATCCGCGTCGACCACCTTGTCCCACCAGCTCGAGTAGAGGCGGTCGTACTCGAGGGGCGCCAGCGCTTCGGTCAGGCGGCGCAGGCCCTCGGGACCCAGCGGAATCAGGTTCGGGTATGACCGCATGAAGCTCACCCACCGCGGGTCGCCCGCCACCGACACCGTGTCGCCCGTGAAGAGCGCCCCCCGGCCGCCCGCACCCGCCGCCCACTCCAGCACGGCATTGCCGGGGAAATGGCCCCCCGCCTGGACCAGCCGCAGCCCCGGCAGCGGCTCCGCGGAGCCCTCCCAGTCCACGATCTCGGCGTCGGCGCGCATTCGGAACTCGATATCAGCCCGCGGTAGCCAGACCGGCGCCCCGAACTGCGACGACCAGTCCGCGAAGGTCGAGTAGAAGTGCGGATGCGAGATGGCGATCGCAGCCACCCCTCCCAACGCGTCGACGGCCGCGGGGTCCAGAAGGGGCACGCAGTCCCAGAGCAGGTTGCCCGCCGGCGTGCGCACCAGCAGCGCGCGCTGCCCGATCCCGAAGGGCGGGTCGAGGCCGAGGCCGTGCAGCCCGGGCTCCAGCTCGCGCACCTCGAACCGGCGCTCCGCGCGCAGCGCGTCGAGGTGCGTCCAGCTCTGGCCCTCCCGCCGCACGTACTGGCGGAAGTCCTCGCAGATGACGCAGCGCGCGGGCGGCGACTCCGACGGCGCGTACTGCACCCCGCAGGTGACGCAGATGTAGGCAGTCACCTCAGAAGATGTTGAAGGCGACCACGATCGTCAGCAGCAGGCCCAGCACGCCGAACCCGCTCAGCGCCACCATCAGGACGCGCAGCGACGACGCCAGCGGTGGGTGCGCGCTTCCCGGCCCGCCCGGCAGCGGCCGCCGCAGCAGCATGGTCGCGCCCAGGCCCAGCATCGACATCCCGGCCGTCACCAGCAGGGCCTGGTCGAAACCGACCGCGGCAGTGGACTTGACAAAAGCCGGCGCCGCCGGACCGTGGGGCAGGTGGGCGAGCACCCGATCCTCCGCAATGGTCGCGATCACGGCGATGCCGAGCGATGACGCGACCCGCTGCGCGGTGTTGGCGAGCGCGGTCGCGCGCGAGATCAGCCGCGGCCGGATGGTCACGTAGGCGGCGCTGAAGGCGGGCATCATCGCGAACCCGACCGCCACCCCCCGGCCGGCGAGCAGCACCCCCCACTCGAGGGCCGAGGTGGAGGGCGATGCCGTGGCCATGGCGAACGACACCGCCACCAGCAGGCAGACCCCCGAGAACACGACCGGCCGGGCGCCGAAGCGGTCGGTCAGCCAGCCCGAGACAGGCAGTGCGACCACCGACCCGATCCCCTGGGCGGCCAGGATCAGGCCGGCCCCCTGCGCGCTATAGCCCTGGATCTGCTGCAGGAAGACCGGAACCACGAAGGTGGCCCCGAACATGCCGCCCGCCAGCAGCACGCCGACCAGGATGGAGGCCGAGTAGGCGGCGTCGCGGAACACGCGCAGCTCGAGCAGCGGGTGCTCCTGGCGCAGCTCCCAGACCACGAAAAGCCCCGTCAGGACCAGGCCGATCAGCATCGGCACCAGCGCCGCCCTCGAGCCCCAGCCGTACTGGGAGGCGCGGGTCACGCCGTAGATGAAGACGGCGACGCCGGGCATGCAGAGCAGCAGCCCGACGGTGTCCAACCGCCCGGGATCGACGCGCGGCGAGTCGCGAAGCCAGAACCAGGCCAGGGCGATGGCGACCAGGCCGAACGGGATGTTGATCCAGAAGATGGACTCCCAGCTGAAGTTCTGGATCAGCCAGCCGGCCACGGTGGGGCCGAGCGCCGGGGCCAGCAGCATCGGCACCCCGATCGTGCCCATCATCCGCCCCCGCTCATGGGCCGGGGTGATGTGCATCAGCATCGACATCCCGACCGGCATCACCATGCCGCCGGCCAGGCCCTGGACGACGCGGAACGCGATCTCGGTCTGCACGTCGCGCGCGAACCCGCAGAGCAGCGAGGTGACCACGAAGACGGCGAGCGTCACCAGGTAGGTGCGCTTGGTACCGAAGCGGTCCGAGACCCAGCCGCTGACCGGGATCACCGCGGCCAGGCCGAGCAGGTAGCCGGTGGCGATCCACTGCACGTCCGTCAGAGAGGCGTGGAAGACGTGCTCCAGCGTGGGCACGGCCACGTTGACGACCGTGCTGGAGAGGATGGAGGCGATGGAGCCGAGGGCGATGATCCCGGAGGCGGCCCAGCGGTAGCGGGAAGTCGGCGCCTCCGGCGTCGCGACCGGGGCCGGCGACTGCTGAGCCGCGGTCGCGCTCATGCAGTTGAATGTAGCGGTGTCGAGCCCGACGCCGGAACAGGAGCGCGAGCTCTACCGGCTGATGGCGCTGACCCGGCGCCTGGACCAGGAGGCCGTCGCGCTCCAGCGCCAGGGCGAGCTCACGGCCTTCCCGCCGCTCACCGGCCAGGAGGCCGCCCAGGTCGGCAGCGCCTACGCCCTGGAAGCGCAGGATTTCGCCTTCCCCTCCTACCGCGAGCTGGGAGTCGCGATCGTGCGCGGCATCGACCCTGTCGAGTACCTGCTGGCCTATCGAGGCGACTGGAACGGCGGCCTCTACGACCCCTTTGCCCACGGCTTCGGCCCCATCGCGTCGTCGGTCGGCAGCCACTCCCTGCACGCGGTGGGCTGGGCGATGGGCGCGGCCCTGGACGGGGGCGGCAGGGCGGCCATCGTCTACTTCGGGGAGGGCGCGACCTCCGAGGGCGACGTCCACGAGGCCATGAACTTCGCCGGCGTCTTCAAGGCGCCGATCGTGTTCTTCGTCCAGAACAACCAGTGGGCCATCTCGGTGCCCCTCGGCCGCCAGACCGCGGGCCCCATCCACCGCCGGGCCGAGGGCTACGGCTTCCCCGGCCTGCGCATCGACGGCAACGACGCGCGCGGGGTGTACAGCACGACCGCGGAGGCGCTCGCCCGGGCCCGGGCGGGGCAGGGGCCCACGCTGATCGAGGCGCTCACCTACCGGGTCGGGGCGCACTCCACAGCCGACGATCCCAACCGCTACCGGAGTCCGGCCGAGGTCGATCCCTGGCGCGCCCAGGACCCGATGGCGCGCCTGCGCCAGCAGCTCGACGACGAGGCGTTCTGCGCAGGGGTCGAGGCGGAGAACGAAGCCAGGGTGGCCGAGATCCGCGCCCGCCTGGTGGCGACCCCGGCCCCCGACCCCGAGGAGATGTTCGACTTCGTGTACGCCGAGCCGCCGGCCACCCTGGCGGCGCAGCGGGAGGGACTCCGCCAATCCCTGAGCTGACACTGGTCCAGGCCCTCAACACGGCGCTCCGCCACTCCCTGGCCGGCGACCCCCGCATCCTCGTCTTCGGCGAGGACGTGGGCCGCCTGGGCGGCGTCTTCCGGGTCACCGAGGGCCTCCAGGCGGAGTTCGGCGAGCAGCGCGTCTTCGACACCCCGCTGGCCGAGTCGGGCATCGTGGGCACCGCCATCGGGCTGGCGCTCGCGGGTTGGCGGCCGGTCTGCGAGATCCAGTTCGACGGCTTCAGCTATCCCGCGCTGGACCAGGTGATCACCAACCTGGCCAAGTACCGCGGCCGGACCCGGGGTCGCGCCTCCATGCCGGTCACGATCCGGATCCCCACCGGCGGCGGCATCGGCGGCCCGGAGCACCACGGGGAGAGCCCGGAGACCTACTACGCCCACACCGCCGGCCTCAAGGTGGTGGCGCCCTCCGGCGCCGCCGAAGCCTACAGGCTCCTGGTCGCCTCCATCCGCGACCCCGACCCGGTGATCTTCCTGGAGCCCAAATCGCGCTACTGGACCAAGGAGTCGTTCGACGCCGAGCCCGGCGCCGAGCAGCTGGGCCGGGCGCGGATCGCCCGCCCGGGCGAGCACGCCACGCTGATCGCCTGGGGTGCGATGGCGGCGCGCTGCGTGCAGGCCGCGGAGGCGGCGGCCGAGGACGGCGTCGAGCTGGAGGTCATCGACTGCCGCACCCTGGTGCCGCTCGACCTCGAGACCATCGCCGGTTCCGTGCGCAGGACGGGGCGCGCGGTGGTGGTCCACGAGGCGCCGCTGACAGCCGGGTTCGGCGCCGAGATCTCGGCGCGCCTCATGGAGACCGTCTTCGACGACCTGAAGGCGCCCGTCCTGAGGGTCACGGGCTACGACGTCCCCTACCCGGCCGCCGCCGTGGAGAAGGCGTACCTGCCCAGCCTGGACCGGATCCTGACCGCCGTGCAGCAGGTGCTCGACCATGGCTGACTACGTCTTCCGGCTGCCCGACCTGGCCGAGGGCTTGGAGGACGCCGAGATCGTGGAGTGGCGCGTAAAGGAGGGCGACCGCGTGGAGCTCAACCAGCTGCTGGGGGAGGTTCAGACCAGCAAGGCCGCGGTCGAGATGCCGTCGCCCCGGCGCGGCATCGTGCGCAAGCTCCACGCCGCACCCGGCGACCTGGTCAAGGTGGGGGAGCCGCTGGTCACCTTCGAGGTCGACGACCCGGGCGTGGTCGGCCGGGTGCCGGCCGAGGAGGCGCCGCCACGCCGGGTTCATCTCAGGCTGAAGCGATGAGGTGAATCGCTGATTGATAAAGCGACTGTTCGACACTGGTCAGGTGTTCTGCTATCTAAGATGACAGTGCCTATGACGCGCTGCAGCGTCCTGCTCGTCGACGACGAGCAGCTGATTCTCGACCTCTACTCGACGGCGCTGCGCCAGAGCGGGTTCACGGTGCACCAGGCCTCCGACCCCGCCAGTGCGCGGGCGATCTATGCGCACGCCCGGCCCCAGATCACCTGCATCGACGGCCGCATGATCGGCCACTCGGGGGCCGACCTGGCGCGCCACCTGATCGACGCCGGCTGCAACGTCGTGGTCTTCACCAACGACCAGAAGCTCTACGACCACCCGCCGGCGGGCGTCGCCGGGCGCCTGATCAAGGTCAACACCCGGCCGGCCGAGCTGGGCGACCGCCTGCAGGAGATCCTGGCCGGGACACCGGACCCGGAGGGCCGTCCTCAGGAGAGATAGCGCTCGAAGGTCAGGCGGCGGAGCCCCACCGCCAGCGTGACCGCGCCGGCCACCAACAGGAGCACGGCCAGCACCGGCACCTTGATCGAGCTCGGCACCGCCAGCAGCACCACGTTGACCAGGACCAGGATCGGCATCAGCATAAAGCCGTTGATCTGCTGCGAGGTCCGGAAGTCGCGCGCCAGGAGGGCGAGCACGAAGGAGATGCAGATCGAGCACGCGATCGAGCAGGCGAGCAGAAGCAGCTCGAAGGCGACCCAGACCGGTCCCGCCAGTCCCAGCACCAGGACCGCGATGGCCTGCACCGCGAACAGCGGGAGCATGACCGTGACCGCGATCAGAAGGGTCGCGCCCAGCTTGGCGTAGATGATGTCGGTCAGCCGCACGGGGAGCGCGATCAGCAACTCCAGCGTCTTCCGCTCCCGCTCCTGGACGATCGTGTACAGGGACGTCACCGAGGGCATGACGATCCCCCCCAGCGCCGTGAACATCGGGATCAGGTAGAAGGCCAGGATCCCGTTCGGTTTGAGCCCGGCCAGGCCGGGCGCCGCATTGGGGAGCGCACCCGACGCCCGGCCGGCGTTGGGCGCTGTCGCGAGCCCGAGGTACTCGATCGCCGGCACCACGATCAAGAACATGACCGGGAGGATGAGGGAGCTGATCAGGGCGCCCCGGCTGCGCAGCAGCTGCCGGATCTCCTTGCCGACCAGGATCCGAACCTCAGGCGTGAGCAGCCCGGCCAGCCTCAGGATTTCCTGCCCTCCACCGCTTCCAGGAAGAGCGTCTCCAGCGAGGCCTCAAGGGGCGTGCATTCGTAGACGTCCAGGCCATCGGCCAGGAGTCCGCGCAGGAGCGCCGGCGCCTCCGCGCGGGCGTCGGCCGTGGTCACCAGGACCACCTCGCCGTCGGCGTCCCCGCTCACGCCCCGCTTCTCGAGCGCGGCCACCAGCGCCGCGGCGCCCTGGCGGGCGGCCAGGCGCAGGCGCGGCTGCGACTCCCGGCGCAGCTGGTCGAGGCCCTTGTGCACGAGCACCTTGCCCTGGTCGAGGATGACGACCTGGTCGCAGAGCTTCTCAGCCTCGGCCAGGTTGTGAGTGCACAACAGCGTGCTGCGCTCGCCCATCAGCGACGCCAGGTATCCGTGCACGTCGCGGGTGGCGACCGGGTCCAGCCCGACCGTGGGCTCGTCCAGCAGCAGCAGCTCCGGCTCGCCGAGCAGTGCGGCCGCCAGCGTCAGCCGGCGCTGGAAGCCGCCCGACCGCTGCGCCATGCGGGTGCCCAGGTGAGCGCCCAGACCGAACACCTCGATCACGTGTGAAGGATCTCCGCGGCCGTAGAGCCGCTGCACGTAGCCGAGTTACTCGCCCGCCGTCAGATCGGGGTACATGCCGGGACCCTGGGGCACCACCCCGGTGCGCCGGCGCGCCTCCAGGTACGAGGGCGTGCCGACCTCCTCCCCCAGCAGCCAGACCCGCCCGCCGGTGGGCTCCAGAGCTCCTTCCAGGAGCCTGATCGCGGTGCTCTTGCCGGCGCCGTTGGGGCCGAGCAGGCAGGCCCGAGCCCCCAGCTCGATGGCGAAGTTGATCCCGTCCAGGGCCAGCTTTCCGTTGCGATAGCGCTTGGATGCGTCCGCGAAGGCCAACGCCGATTCCGGCATCGCTGAAACTTAACTGCCATGCGAATCGGAACACTCGACACGGACCAGGAGCTGCGCACGGTCGCCCTGCGCGGCGACCGGCTGCTGGAGCTGGAGGCGAGCATCCCGGACCTGCTCGCGGGCGGCCGCGAGGCTCAGGAGCGCGCCCTCCAGGGCGCCGGCCGGGAACATGACCTGGACGAGTCCCGGCTGGCGCCGGCCGTCCCCCACCCGGGCAAGATCCTGTGCGTCGGCCGCAACTACGCCGACCACGCGGCCGAGCTCGGCAACACGGTCAGCCCCAAGCCGGAGATCTTCCTGCGTGCCCGGACCAGCCTGCTCGGGCCGTTCGCGCCGGTGCGCCGGCCGCGGGTCAGCGAGCAGCTGGACTTCGAGGTCGAGCTGGCGGTGATCATCGGCCGCGGCGGCCGCTACATACCTGCCGCCCGGGCCATGGACCACGTCGGCGGGTATGCGGCCTTCAACGACTTCTCGATCCGCGACTACCAGTTCTTCGGCAGCCAATGGATCCCGGGCAAGAACTTCGACGGGTCGGGCCCGCTCGGCCCCTTCGTGGTCACCCCCGACGAGGTGCCCGACCCCTTCCACCTCGAGATCAGCCTGACCATCCAGGGCGCCGGCGGCGAGGAGCGGATGCAGTCCTCGAACACCCACCTGATGGTTCATCGGATACCCGAGGTGATCGCCTTCTGCTCCGAGTGGACGACGCTGGAGCCGGGGGACGTGATTGCCACCGGAACCCCGGCGGGGGTTGGCTCCGGCCGCCAGCCGCAGCGCTGGCTGGCCCCGGGAGAAACGGTCCTGACGGCCGTCGAAGGGGTGGGCACGCTGAAAAACCAAGTGTTGGAAGAAGAGAGGGCATCGTCCTAGAATTACCGGCCGTGACTGCTCCAGGCATCGAGTACAACGCGCCCTTTCAGCGGGCGATGGAGCTGATCGGGAAGCGCTGGACCGGGGCGGTGGTGAGGGCCCTGATGGCCCGTCCGGCCCGCTTCAACCAGCTCCTGGCGGGTATCCCCGGCATCTCCGACCGCGTCCTCACGGAGCGCCTGCGCGAGCTGGAGGTGGAAGGCATCCTCGAGCGCCTGGTCGATCCCGGACCGCCGGTGCGGGTGTCCTACCGGCTCACCGCGCGTGGCCGCGCGCTCGATCCCGTCGTCAACGCGGTCGACGATTGGGCCGCCGCCTGGATGATCGGCCGCCAGGCTTCGGCTGCCGTTTGACGAAGGTCGTTCCGTAACTCGGATGGGGTTCGGAGGGTCGCTGCTACCCTAGCTTCCGTGCCCGCCCTGGGAGACCTCCTCCGCCGGCGGCCCGAGGCAACGAAATGTCCCGCTTGCGGTCAGCCGCTGCCCAACGGGTCCGTCTTCTGCCCCAGCTGCGGCATCCGCACCGACGACCCCGACGCCCAGCCCCTGCACATCGTCGACCGGGTGACCGGGCTCTTCAACGACCGCTTCATCCGCCCGGTCCTGGAGGACGAGCTGGCCCGCGCCCACCGCTACGGGCGGCCGGTCGGGGTTCTCCTCATCGAGGCCCGGATGCCGGATGGGGCAGCGCCGGTCGATGACGCGGCCGCGGACGAGGAGACCCTCAGGCAGATGGCCGCCGGGGTGGCGGGCACGCTGCGCGACGTCGACACCCCCGGTGTGCTGGCGCGCCGCCCGCCCCAGCTGCTGGCGATCCTCCCCGACACCGACATCTCGGGCACCGCGCACGCGGCCAACCGCGTCGTCCACTCGGTCAACCAGTCGGTGTCGCCCGTCGGCCGCAAGGCGGCTGTGGGCCTGGTCTGCGTGCACCACGGCTCTCGCCTGAGAGCAGGCGCCGTGATCGAGGCCGCGGGCCGGAGCCTGAGGACGGGCCGCCCAGAGCTCCTGGGACGGTGACACCCCCTCCCCCCCCGGGGAGGGTAGGGGTGGGGTCGCTGGACCTCTACCTGGCAAGGCACGGCGAGACCGAGTGGTCCAAGAGCGGCCGCCACACGGGCCGCACCGACCTCCCCCTGCTGCCCGAGGGCGAAGCCCGGGCCGCGCAGCTGCGACCGCGCCTGCAGGGCATCCGATTCCATCGCGTCTACACCAGCCCCCTGGTGCGCGCCCGCCGCACCGCCGAGCTGGCCGGCTTCCCCGACGCCACCCCCGACGACCTCCTCCTGGAATACGACTACGGCGAGTACGAGGGCCTTACCAGCGCCCAGATCCACGAGTCAAGGCCGGGCTGGGAGCTCTACCGCGACGGCTGCCCGGGCGGGGAGACGCCGAGCCAGGTCTACGAGCGCGCCCGGCGCTTCATCGCGGAGGCCGAGCGCGACCAGGGCGCCGTCCTAGCCTTCGCGCACGGCCACATCCTGCGAGCGATCGGGGCCGCCTTCCTGGAGCAGCCGGTCGTGTTCGCCGCGCGCCTGTGGCTCGACACGGCGGCGCTTTCCTTTGTGCAGGACGGCGCCAAGGGGCGCATCGTCGGTTTCTGGAACCTCGCCCCCGGCCAGTAGCCGGTTGACGACGGCGCCGAACAGGATCAGCGAGCTGAGCAGGTAGAGCCAGGTCGTGAGCAGGAAGACAAAGGAGAAGGCCCGCGCGTAGGTGCTGTATCGCTGGGTGGCGGCGCCGATCAGCGGAAAGGCGAGCGTGATCACCTCCACCAGCCCGCCCGCCATCAGCGCCCCCGGCAGCACGTCACGCAGCGGCAGCGCGCGGGCCGGCGTCAGCCGGTAGATCGAGACCAACAGCGCGGCGATCACCAGCCAGCCGGCCACCGCGCCCAGGTAGGTCGAGATGTTGAGGAAGGGCACGTCCAGGAAGGCGATGGCGGTGTTCAGCACGACCATGACCACCACCGCGACCACGAAGGCGGCGATCAGGCGCAGCCCGTGCAGCCGCATCCGGAAGGGGTTGCGGCCGCGGAAGCCGTAGACCCGGTTCATGGCGAACTCGAGGCTCCCGAAGAGCCCGGTGCCACTCCAGAGCAGAGCCAGGCACGACACCAGACCCAGCAGGCCGGCGTGGTCGCCCGCCCCCTCCAGGGTGCTCCGGATCTGAGTCTGGGCGTCCACCGGAAAGGCGTTCAGGAGCACGTACTGCATCTGGTTGTAGAACCAGCTGCCGCGCAGGAAGAGGCCGAACAGGGCGACCAGGCCGAGCACGATCGGGAACATGGTCAGAAAGGCGTTGAACGCCAGCCCCGACGCGTAGTTGGGCATGCCCTCGTTGACGTAGGCCTCGACCGTGCGCCAGACCAGGGTGCCGCGGAGGCGGTTGATCAACGAGTCCTCAGGGTCCAGGTCCGGGCGCGCACCCCGGGCAGCCCGGCGTAGACGAGGTAGGCCGAGGTCTCGACCTCCGACCAGTAGGCGTGCCGCTCGCCCGGGTTCACCAGCACCAGCTCGCCCGCCCGCGCCATCTGCGCCTCGGCCGAGCCCTCGCTGAAGCACAGCTCCCCTTCAGTGACGATGACGGCGACCGGGATCGCATTCCTGTGCTCGGGCACCCGCTGGCCGGGACGCAGCCGCAGCCCGACCACGCGCATGGCGCCGCAGTCGGCGAGCTGCTCCCACCCCAGCGGAGAATGCTCCATGAGGACGCGAATTATGATCGCCGTAGTGCCGACGCCCATCCGGCTGATCCCCCAGTCGGAGGTGGCCAGGCTGCTCGACCTGGACCGCCTGCTGGACGCCCTGGAGGGGGCTTTCAAGGCGCTTTCGGCAGGCTCCACGTCGGTTCCGCCGCGCACCGCGGCCCGGGTGCCGGACGGGCTCCTGGGCGTGATGCCCGGGTACGCGCCCGGCTTCGGCCTGGTGGCCAAGCTGGTGACCGTCTTCCCGCGCAACCACGAGCGCGGGCTGCCCTCGCACCAGGCGCTGATCGCGGTCTTCGACGAGTCGGACGGCCGGCCCCTGGCGGTGATGGACGGCACCGAGATCACCGCCGTGCGCACCGGCGCCTCCAGCGCCGTCTCGGTGCGCGCCCTGGCCCGTGCCGACGCCAGGGTGCTGGCGATCCTGGGCGCCGGGGTCCAGGGTGGCACCCACCTGCGGGCGGTGGCCCGGGTGCGCGATTTCCAGGAGGTGCGGATCGCGTCCCGCGACCGCGCACACGCCGAGGGGCTGGCGGCCGAGCACCCGGGCGCCCGGGTCGCCGACTCCTTCGAGGCCGCGGTGCGAGGGGCCGACGTGGTCTGCTGCTGCACCGACTCCCCGACCCCGGTCCTGGAGGCGGAATGGCTGAAGGCCGGCGCCCACGTGACCTCGGTCGGCGCCGCCGCGGGGGGTCCCGAGCTGCCTCACGACGTCGTCCGCATGGGTCTGCTCTGCGTGGAGTCGCGGATCGCGTTCCAGCCCCACCCCGCGGGCGCCCACGAGCTGCAGGGCATGGACCCGGAGGTGGCCGTCGAGCTGGGCGAGGTGCTCTCCGGCACCCGGCCTGGCCGGACCTCGGAAGAGGAGCTCACCGTCTACAAGTCGATGGGCCACGCGGTGGAGGACGCCGCCGCCGCGCGCCTGGTTTGCGACCGCGCCATCGCCGAGGACCTGGGCCAGGTAGTCGACCTATAGAAGTCACGCACGCCGAGGGCATCGAGGGTGCCCACGGCGTCACCGGGGTGGTGGTGGTGATCGACGTCATCCGCGCCTTCACGGTCAGCGCCTGGGCCTTTGCGCGGGGCGCGCTCGAATGCCGCCTCTGCGACAGTGTCGAGGAGGCGGTGGCGCTGGCCGCCGCCATCCCGGGCGCGCTGCTCTCCGCGGAGGAGGACGGGCTGCCGGTCCCGGGCGTGCCGATCAGCAACTCGCCGAGCATGATCAAGGCCCACGACCTCACCGGCCGCGTGCTGGTGATGCGCTCCAGCGCCGGCACCCGCGGCGTGGCGGCCGCGGACGCCGCCGACCAGGTGCTGGCCGCCGGGCTGGTCAACGCCTCGGCGACCGCGCGCTTTCTCCGTCGCCGCCAACCGGAGCGCGTCACCCTGGTCGCCACGGGAGCCGCGGACGGCTACCCGGAGGACCGCGCCTGCGCCGAGCTGATCGCCGACCTCCTGCAGGGCCGCCGCCCGCAATCGCTCGACCGCCTCCTGGCGCCGCTCAAGGTGACCGGCCGCTACCGCCGGCTCGCGCAGGGGCGGCAGCCAGGCTTCCCGGCTGAAGATCTCTGGCTCTGCCTGACCCTGGACACCTTCGACTTCGTCATGGAGTCGGCGGGGGGCAGACTGGTGCGTGTGGACGCTTCGTGACCTCCCCCCTCCCGGGGGAGGGTAGGGTGGAGGTGCACATGCCGGCGGACTTCATCCACATCAAGGAGCCGGGGACCGGAACTCCCCTCCTGCTCCTGCACGGCACCGGCTCGGACGAGACCCAGCTGGTCGGCCTGGGCCGCCTGCTCTCACCGGGAGCGCCCCTCCTCAGCCCCCGGGGCAACGTCCTCGAGAACGGGATGCCGCGCTTCTTCCGGCGCCTGGCGGAGGGCGTCTTCGATGAGGAGGACCTGCGCGCGCGCGCCCTCGCCCTGGCCGGCTGGGTGGACGCCAACGCCGACGACCCGCCGATCGCGGTCGGCTTCTCCAACGGGGCCAACATCGCCAGCGCCATGCTCCTGCTCAGCCCTCACACGCTCAAGGGCGCGCTGCTGATCCGGCCCATGGTCCCGCTCCAGCCCGATCCGCTGCCCGACCTGGGCGGCAAGCGGGTGCTGCTGCTCTCGGGCCGGGCCGACCCCATGGTCGCGGCCGGCCAGCCCGAGCAGCTGGCGGCGCTGCTCAGGCGGGCGGGCGCCAACGTCGAGCTGAGCTGGCAGAACGCGGGCCACGAGCTGGGCGCGGGGGACGTCGCCGAGGCCAAGGCCTGGCTGGAGCGGCGCTAGAGGTGGACTAAAGGGGGGGTCATCTGGGTAAACTCGGAGCAGCGTCCGCATCGGGCGCGCTTCGCCGTGGCGTCCCTTTCTCGAACGGGCCCCGCGATGGTCAGGCCTTCCGTTCGAGAAAGAGGACGCTTTTATGCAGACCGGAACTATCAAGAAGCTCGTCTCCGATCGCGGCTTCGGATTCATCGCAGCCGAAGACGGTAAGGAGTACTTCTTCCACCGCAGCGGCACCGAGGGCGACTTCGACCGCCTGGTCGGTGGCGAGCAGGTGACCTTCGAGATCGAGCAGAGCCAGAAGGGCCCGCGCGCCAACAAGGTTCGCCTCGCCAGCTAAGGCACACTAAGGAGACGCCCCCGCTTCACCGCGGGGGCGTTTTTTTATGGAAAACGCGCGACCCACGCGGGCGTGGCGTACTTGGCCGCCGCCAGCTCGCGCGCCGCGGCCAGCTCCGGCTCGGTCGCCGCGCCGGGCGGCCCACCCGCGGCGCCCATCAGCGCCGTCTCCACCGCCTCCAGCCCCAGCGAGGTGAACATCGACAGCGGCGTCACCACCTTCTGGGCCGAGCGCGGCCCGCGCGCCTCCAGGGTCGGCCGGCCGATGCGGATCAGCCGGGGCACGATGGCGGGGTCGGTGGCGAAGGCCATGGTGGTGTGATGGAGCACCGCGCCCCGCCGCCGCGCCTGCGCCGCGCCCGCGATCTTCCCCTCGGGCGACACGATGTCGTTGAGGGGCCGGTAGGAGGCGGGCACCCCCAGCTTCACGAGCGCCGCCACCACCCAGGCGTCGAGGGCACGGAAGGACTCGACGAAGCTGAGCCCGCGCACGCAGGAGTCGGGCAGGTACAGGGAGTAGGTGAGGGTCCCGCCCGGCTCGCAGACCATGGTCCCGCCCCCGCTCATCCGCCGCACCACCGCGAACCCCAGCTCGGCGGCGACGCCGGGATCGACCTCGTTGCGCACGGATTGATGGGAGCCCAGCACCAGGGCCTTCTGAGTCCAGCGCCAGAAGCGCACGCAGGGCCCCCGCTCGCCCGCCGCCACCGCGTCCAGGAGGACCTCGTCCAGCGCCAGGTGCTCAACCGCGGGGAGGGCCAGCGGCGGCAGGACCGGCCAGTTGGGGGCGGGCAGCCGGCCCGCCCCCACGGTCACCCGACGATCAGCCGTTTTTGGCCAGGTCGGAGAGGTTGACCAGGTGGTACTTGTCCGCCGTCTCCTTGGTCACGGCGAACGCATTCTGGTCCTGCGCCGCCGAGGGATCGAGCGCGATCAGCCCCTTGGGCTGCAGGTAGGTGTTCAGCGCCTTCACGGTCGCGGCCGGATCGGGCGTGGCCTCGCCCTTGCCCTTGTTGATGAACTCGAGCTCGGTGGCCGCGTAGCCCGGGTAGAGGTCGATGTCGCCCCGCTCCAGGGCGGGCTCCACGACCTCGCGGGCGCCCAGGTTGAGCTTGTAGCTGACGTCGTAGCCGATGATCCTCAGCGCCTGGCCGTAGATCTGGGCCAGGATGCTGGACTCCGAGAAGTTGAAGCCGGCGACCACGATCTTGCCCTTGCCGGGGCCGCCGCTGCCGGTGACGCCCACCTTCTTGATGTAGTCGGCGGCGATCTGGCTGGGGTCCTGCTTGTCGATGTCCGCCAACTTGTTCATGGCCGCCAGGTCGGAGGTCGTGAGCTTGGCGTCGATCTGGTTGAGGATGGCCTGCGCGTCGGCCTTGACCGTGGCCGTGCGCGCCACCGGCACCACGTTGTCCGCGTTCTGGAGGTGCTTGTCGTCATTGAGCACGACGTAGCCCTTGGCCGCGATCGAGCCGTCGCTCGAGAAGAGCAGGCCGATCTGGATGTCACCCCGGTCGAGCGCAGCCTTGGTCAGCGGCCCGCCGGCGTCCAGCGGCTTGAAGTCCTTGAACGTCAGCCCGTACTTGTCCATCAGGCCCTTCTCGCAGAAGGGCCGGGTCGGGCACTCGGGCGGCCCGCCCAGGACGAACTGCGACGCGATCGGCTTTCCCGACGACGGACTGCCGCCGCCCGACGAGCCGCACCCGCTCGCCATCAGTGATAGCCCGAGCACCCCCGAGAGGATGGCCCGGAAACCCCAATCTCTCATCCGATTGCCTCCTTCAAAATCAGGTCGCGGGAATGAGGACGATGCTCGCGTCCGCCCCGCTCCTGTCGGTCCGCAGCAGAGAACTCCGCATCGGCTTCGGCGTGGCCAGCCACTGCAGGCCCGCCAGCGCCAGCTCGGCCAGCATAGCCAGCCCCGCCACCAGTATCGCGCCCGCAAAGATCTGGACGTCATCGCGCTGCGCGAAGCCGTCGACGATGTAGCGGCCGAGGCCGCCCCAAGCCACCACCGCCGCCAGCGTGGCGGTGGCCACGACCTGGACCCCGGCCGTCCGGATGCCCGCCATGATCACGGGCAGCGCGACTGGCATCTCCACCCTCAATAGCGTGATGTGCTCGCGCATTCCCAGTCCGCGCGCCGCCTCCTTCAGCTCGGGATCCACATCGCGCATGCCCACGTAGGCGTTGGTGACGATCGGCGGCACCGCCAGCGCGACCAGGGCGATGAAGGCGGGCGGGGCTCCGATCCCGAAGAGCTGGACCGCGATCACCAGGATCCCGAACGAGGGGACCGCGCGCCCCAGGTTGGACACGTTGATGGCCAGGTTGCCGCCGCGCCCGTAATGGCCGAGCACGACGCCGACCGGCAGCGCCAGGGCCGCCGCCGTGAGGGTGGCCAGGAACGACATCTGGACGTGCTCCCAGAGCCGGTTGGGAATCCCGAAGGTACCGTCCCAGTGGACCGGGTCGGCAAACCAGCGCAGGACCTCGGCGAAGATGCTCACTGCGGACCCCCTCCCCGCTGGGGAGGGCTGGGGTGGGGCGTCAACGCGCGCTCCGCCACGGGGTCGCCAGCCGCTGGGCGCCGGCCAGCAGGACGTCGGCGGCCACCGCCAGCGCCACCGAGCCCGCGGCGCCCACCACCAGCGGGGTCTTGAAGTCCTGGATCAGCCCGGCCAGGATCAGCTGGCCGAGGCCGCCCTCGCCGAGCAGGGCCGTGACCGTGACCAGCCCGATTGTGGTCACGGTCGCCAGCCGCAGGCCGGCCACGATGACCGGCAGCGCCAGCGGGATGTCAATCGTCAGCAGCCGTTTGGCGGGCCGGTAGCCCATCCCGGTCGCCGCCTCCCGGATCTCGGCCGGCACGCCGTCCAGGCCGACCACGATGTTGCGGACCAGGATCAGGATCGTGTAGCTGACCAGGCCGATCTCGGCGGTCAGGACGGTGAGCCCGGTGAACGGGACCAGGAGCGCGAAAAGCGCCAGCGAGGGGATGGTGTAAAGCACGCCCGACACCGATAGCACCGGGTTGCGCAGGCGCCGCCAGCGCCAGGCCACGAGCCCCACCGGGGTGGCGATCAGCAGGCCTCCCAGCACGGCGATCGCGGTCAGCTGGATGTGCTGGAGCAGCGCCTGGGTGATGACATCCGTGTGCCGTCCCAGCCAGTCCCAGCGGATCCAGGGATCGGTGATGTCGAGCCGGAGCATTTTTCTCACCCTATCGTTGGAAGCCGTGATCCGCCTCGATCGAATTCGCAAGGAGTACCCGGGCGGCCAGGTCGCGGTGCACGAGCTGAGCCTCGAGATCGGCGATGGCGAGACCTGCATGCTGGTCGGGCCTTCGGGCTGCGGCAAGACGACGACCATGAAGATGATCAACCGGCTGATCGAGCCGACTTCCGGCCACATCTACGTCGACGGCCGCGACGTGCTGAAGGAGGACCCGGTGCTGCTCCGGCTGCGCATAGGCTACGTGATCCAGCAGACCGGCCTCTTCCCGCACATGACGATCGGCGACAACGTGGCCACGGTGCCGCGGATCCTGGGCTGGGACCGCAGGCGCATCCGCGCTCGGGTCAACGAGCTGCTGACCCTGGTCGGCCTCGACCCCGGCCGCTACGCGGGCCGCTACCCCGCGCAGCTGTCCGGGGGCCAGCGCCAGCGCGTGGGCGTGGCCCGGGCGCTGGGGGCCGATCCGCCGATCCTGCTCATGGACGAGCCCTTCGGAGCCGTCGACCGGGTCACCCGCGACCGCCTGCAGGACGAGTTCCTGCGCATCCAGCGCGAAACCCGCAAGACGGTCGTCTTCGTGACCCACGACATCGACGAGGCGATCAAGCTCGGCGACCGGATCGCGCTCCTGCGCGAGGGCGGCCACCTCGAGCAGTACGACACCCCGGCTCGCCTGCTGGGGACCCCTGCCACGGCCTTCGTGGAGGAGTTCCTGGGACCCGACCGCGCCGAGAAGCGGCTGGCGGTGCTGCCGATCGACCCGGCGGTGCTCGTGCAGGAGGACGGCGGCGGACCCGGCGTGCCGGCGGCTGCGATGCTCTCCCAGGCCCTCTCCGCCATGCTCATGGCGGAGACCGACCGCGTGCGCGTGGTGGAGGCTGACGGCGCCTACCTGGGCACGCTCACGGTGGCAGCGATCGTGAAGTCAGCCGTCAACAAGGACGCCGCCCCAAAGCCCTGAGGCGCTTAGCCGCACTGATCGCCGCGGTCGTCCGTACGAGGCAGCTCGAATCACGGGGGCCGAGCCACCAGCCGGCCGTCGGGTCCTCGCTCTAGGCGCCAGCCGCCTTCGTGCGCTCGCCAATGGTGGTGCCCGCAAAGCAGAGCCGTGTTGGCCTTGTTCGTGGGACCGCCGTCGGCCCAGTGCTTCAAATGGTGGCCGCTGGTCCACGCCGGAGGCCTGTCGCACCCCGGCCAGGCGCAGCCGCGATCGCGCAGGACCAGGACCCGACGCAGCGCCGGCGGAACAGTGCGCCGCGTGCGCCCGTAGTCGAGCAGCTCGCCGTCGGAGTCAACGGTCACCGGTGTCCGCGAACAGTCGCAGGCGATGCGGCGCGCGGTCTCCATGTGCACCGGCGGGCCCCACTCGAGGTCGGCCGGCGGGGCCCCCGGCTCGCGCTTCAACGTCTCCACCGTGCTGATCATCGAAAGGTGCGGCTTGACGCCCGCCACCTTCGGCAGCGCGCCACCGTCCAGGTGGCGGCGCGCCAGCTCGACCAGGGCCTCGGCCCGGCGCTCGGAGGGGAAGCGCAAGTCGTCGCACGCCGGTCTCGGCATCAACGCATTCAGCGCCGTCTGGAGCGTGGCACCCACCTCGGGATCGAGGCGGCCGTCCAGCTCCCAGTTGCCCTTCCAGGTCTCGCTGAGATGGACGAACGAACGCCGGTGCTCCTCATTGGCATCGTCGAGAGCGCCGTCAGGATCGATGGTGTGGCGGAGATACGACGTGACGTACCCGAACTTGCCCGCGTTGAGCTCGCGTGCCGCCGGCACCAGGATGTGCTCGGCCCCGGCTACCAGCGCCGTGCCCAGCTGGTCGGCCGTGCGGCAGATGCCCGCGGCGTGCGCGTAGGTGATGTCGCCGGCCTCGAACGCCGCGCGCGTTTCAGGAAGCTGGCCGATCTGACGGGCGACCGAGACCTGGGTGCGCGCCGCGCCGTTCGACAGCCGGCAATGCCCGCGGAGCCAGGCGACCGTGCTGCAGGAGCCGTCAGCAACAAACCCGCGCTCGTGGTCGAACACCGCCAGCCTCCGCGCCCGCTGCGCGGCTAGCCGGTCGTGCAGGCGCTGGATGTCCTGCAGCTCGGCGCCGGTAACGAAGGAAACGCCCTCGGCCTCGAGCTCATCGATCGCGGCGGAGAGCGTCTCCAATGCCGGACTTGACAGACCGGAACGCATGTTCGTAGTATACCAGACCCCGAACGTGCGTTTGGTATTAACAGCTATCCCGACATTGACTCCCGAGCCTCCCCCGCGATCCACCAGGTGAGCGCCACGGCGGCCAGCGGATCGGCCCACCACCAACCCAGCACCGCGTTCAGAACCAGCCCTGCCAGGGTGGTCGCCGAAAGGTAGAGGCAAACCGCCGAGCAGGCCGCGTCGCCGCGCAGCGCGGCGCTGCCCAGCCGGTCGGCCAGCGCCAGGCGCCAGCGCCAGAGTACGGCCATCACGACCAGCGCTGCCGCCGTGATGGCGATGCCGAGCGGGCTCGCGCCCGGGTGCACCCGGAAAGCGAGCGTCGCCCCGCTCACCACGATGATGTAGACGACCAGGGCCCACAGCGCCCAGCCCACGAAGCGTGCAGCGCGGCGGTCCGCCTGGCCGGTGTTGCGGTAGAGCGCAACCAGCACCACGGCGGAGCTGGCCAGCTCGACCAGCGAGTCGGCGCCGAAAGCGGTGAGCGCGACCGACCGCGCCGCGATCCCGGCGCCGATCGCCACCACGCCTTCGACCACCATCCAGCCCAGCGTCAGCGCCTGCGCCAGGCGCGCGGTCCTCAGGACTCCGGCGCGGGCGGCTTCCAAACCAGCTCCCCGGCCCGGATCGGCACCGGCAGCCGGTTCTCGGGCGGCGCCAGCGGGCAGGCCCAGCGTGCGTCATAGACGCAGGAGGGGTTGTAGGCGAAGTTGAAATCAAGGACCACCCGGTCGCTGCCGGGTGTCACGACCAGGCAGTGCCCGTCGGTGTTCTTGATCGTGTCCGCCAGGTAGCGCCCGGCGCCGTAGGTCTCGTGACGCGAGGTCGCGTCGGCGAAGGGGATGAACAACCCGCCGCCATACCCGAGCTGCCGGAAAGCGGTCAGCTGCACCGCAACGCCCCCCAGGGAAAACCGCAGCACCCCGGCCCGTCGATAGACGACCACGCCATCCTCACCGCCGGTGTCGATCTCCAGGCGCGACTCGTCGCCCGCGGTCCACACCGCCTCCACCCGATACGCCCCGTCATAGGGAAACCACACCAGCCCCGAGAACGCGGCGCGCTCCCCAACCGGGATCGGCGACTGCGGATGCTCGCGGAACAGCACGTCGCGCGCCGCGCGCCACTCCACGTACGACGGCAGCCGGTACAGGTCGCCCACGCGGCGCCGCCAGTCGACCAGGTCGAGCTCGTCGGACATCGTGAAATCATCCCTCCCCATGACTCCTAGGCGTTGGACGCTGGTCGCGGTCGTGCTCGGCTCGGCCGCGGTCTTCCTGGACGGCACGGTGGTCAACGTGGCTCTCCCCCGCATCGGCCGCGAGCTGCCCACCACCTACGTCGCCGTCCTGGAGGGCCAGTCCTACGTCTACAACGCCTACCTGCTGACCCTCTCCACCCTCCTGATCCCGGCCGGCGCCCTGGGGGACCACTACGGCCGCCGCCGGATCTTCGCCCTCGGCCTCGGGGCCTTCGCCCTCACTAGCCTCTTCTGCGGCCTGGCTCCGAGCATGGAGACCCTGATCCTGGCCCGCGTCCTCCAGGGCGGCGCCGGGGCCCTCCTGGTACCCGGCTCATTGGCCCTGATCCGGGCCAACTTCGAGGGCGAGGAGCAGGGCCGCGCCATCGGCACCTGGGCGGCGGCCAGCTCTGCCACCACCCTGCTCGGCCCCCTGGTGGCGGGCCTCCTGGTCGACACCCTCTCCTGGCGCGTAGCCTTCCTGATCAACCTGCCGATCCTGGCCGTCGCGGCCTGGGCCCTACTCAACCACACTCCCGAGAGCCGCGACCCAGCGGCCGCCGGCCACCTGGACTGGCTGGGCGCCGCCATCTCCGGGCTGGCGGTGGGCGGCCTCAGCTTCGGCGCCATCTACGGCCAGCAGCGGGACTGGCGGGGAGCCAGCGAATACGTGGCGCTCGCCCTCGGCGGCGCCGCCCTGATCGCGCTCCCGTTCGAGCTCAAGCGCAGCCGGGCCCCCCTGGTGCCGCTGACGCTCTTCAAGTCGCGCGACTTCACGGTGGTGAACCTGGTCACGTTCGTGGTCTACGGCGCGCTCTACGTGTCCTCCTACTACCAGACGCTCTTCCTGCAGGGAGTCCTGGGCTACTCGGCCGCCGCCGCCGGCCTGTCGTCGATACCGGGATCCCTGCTGCTGGCCGCCTTCTCAGCCCGCGTGGGCGTGGTCGCTGTGCGCTACGGCGTGCGCCTCTTCATGGCCGCGGGCGCGGGCGTGATGGCGGCCGGCGTGCTCTGGCTGGCGCGCGCCCCCATGACCAGTGGCGCCTGGCGCCTCGATCCCGGGCACCCCGCCAGCTGGGTGCCGCCCGCCGGCTACCTGGTCGACATCCTCCCCAGCTCCCTGCTCTTCGGCTGCGGGCTGGCGCTGCTGGTGGCGCCGCTCACCAGCGCGCTGATGGCGAGCGCCCCGGCCGCCCACGCGGGGGTGGCCTCGGCCGTCAACAACGCCATCTCGCGGGTCGGGCCCCAGCTGGCCGGGGCGCTGGTTTTCATCGCCGCCACCGCGCTCTTCCGTGCGCACGTTGGCGACGTCCGCGCCAGCCCCCTGAACCCGCCGCCGCCGGGCCTCGGCGCGAGCGCGCGGGCCGCCATCAACGCCGCCTCCACCGACGCCTTCCACGTGGCCGCGATCGCCTGCGCGGCCCTGCTCCTAGGCGGCGCCCTGATCTCCTGGACCGGCCTCCGGGACCGTCCCCGACCGGCATGAGACAAGGCACCTGGACGCTGCTCCTCGGCAACACCCTGGTCATGATCGGGGTCGGCTTCTTCCTGCCCATCCTGCCCCTCTTCGTGGGCAGCCGGCAGGGGTCGGCCCTGCTGGTGGGCGCCATCTTCGCGTCCGGGCTGGTGGCGATCGGCGTGGCCCAGTACCCGGCCGGCGCGCTCGCGGACCGGATCGGGCGGCGCCCGGTGATGGTCTGGGCGATGGGGCTCTACTCGATCGCCTTCCTGGCCTACCTGCTGCCGATGCCGGTCTGGGGCCTGATCGGGGTGCGCTTCGTCCAGGGGTTGCTGGGAGGCTCCTACGGCGTGGCGGCGACCGCGCTGGTCGCCGATCTGAGCGACCCTGCCCACCGGGGACGCGCCTTCGGCAGGCTGCGCGCGTCGGATTGGGCCGGCCTGGTCCTGGGCCCGGCGATCGGGGGCCTGGTCGCCTCCTTCCGCCTGGACGCGGTGTTCGCGATCGGGGCCCTGGTCTGCATCGGGGCCACGGCCCTGCTCACGCTGCTGCCGCGCGTCAGCAGCCGCGAGCACCTGGGCTTCGAGCCGCCCCGCCACGCGCTGACCATCCTGCGCTCGGTGCTGCCCTTCATCGTCCTGGGCTCCGCGATGGGCTACACCATCGGCGTCTACGACACGGTTTGGAGCCTCTACCTGACCCGCTACGGCGCCACCCCGGCGGTGGTCGGGCTCAGCTTCACGCTCTTCTCGATCCCACTGGTGCTCCTGGGCACCGCCGGCGGCGCCTGGGCCGACCGGGTCGGGCACTGGCGGGCGGCGACCTTCACCGCCCTCATGTACGGAGTCTTCGGGGCCGTCTACGCCTTCCTCACCAACCTGCCCGCGCTGGTCCTCCTGAGCGTGGCCGAGGGCGCGCTGGTGGTGGCCGGCAACCCGGCGCTGACGGCGCTGGTCTCACGCAGCGCCCCGGCCGGCGAGCAGGGCCGGGCGCAGGGCGTCTTCCGGATCGGGATCACCGGCTCCCAGGTCCTGGGAGCGCTGCTGGGAGGCGCTCTCTTCGGCGTGGCGCCCGCGCTCTCATTCCTGAGCATCGCCGCCCTCTCGCTGCTCGCGGTGGCGGCCAGCCGCCTGTTTCAGCTCGCGGCGCCGGACCGCAGCGCGGCGGTGTCCGCCCAGCCGTAGGCGACCTCGAAAGCATCGGTGCCCGGCCAGCCGAGCCGCTTCTCGCGCAAAAAGACGCCTCCCAGCCTCTCGTAGAAGCCGCGCGCGGAAAGGTTCTCGCGCAGCACCCAGACCAGCATCGAGGTCATCGCCGCCTCCGCCAGACGCAGCGCGGCCGCCGCCATCAGCGCCCGTCCCCCGCCCTTTCCCTGTTCGCCGGCCAGGAGATAGATCGCGTAGACCTCACCGCGGTACAGCGGATCGCCCTCCCGCTCGCGGCCGCAGTACACGTAGCCCACGGGTGGGTCGCCCCAGAGCAGGATCGCCTGCGGCGGGGTCGCCGGCAGCCGCTCCCGCCAGCGGGCGAGCGTGCGCTCGTAGCCGAAGTTGGCGATCACCGGCTCGGGCAGTAGGCCGCTATAGGTGTCACGCCAGGAGGCCGCGTGCACCTGGGCGATGGCCTCGGCGTCCTCGGCGGTGGCGTCGCGGACCATGACGCCATAGCATCGCGCCGTGGGCGCGCATCGGGCCGCGACGGCCCGCGTCGGCATCGCACTGGTGGTGATCGCCGGGGCCTCGCTGGCCTGGCTCCACCCCTGGACGCGCCCCCCGCCGACGCCTGCCAATCACCGCGCCTTCAACCAGGTCACCGGCCTCCAGGTCCTCTCCTCGACCGCTGCCTTCGTGCTGACTCGAGCCACGGAGTCGCCGGGCCAGTCCGCCGGGTACGCGACGACGGACGGCGGCCAGGTCTGGCGCCGCTTCGACGTGGCGCCGGGGTCCGACATCCACTTCGTCGACACGCTGCACGCCTTCGGTGCCACTCAGGACGGCCTGCTCGCCAGCGCCGATGGCGGGCGTAGCTGGGAGTCGAGGCCGCTGCCCCCCGGGCAGCGGTTCGCGGACGCCGCCTGGTTCCTCGACGCCGACCATGGCTGGTACCTGAATCTGGACGCGATCGAAGGCACCGGGCTGCCGCGGGATCTGTACCGCACCCTTGATGGAGCCCGCAGCTGGCAGCACATCTGGCACGGCATCTCCGGTATCGCACAGCCCCCCGTCTTCGCCGACGCGCGGCACGGCTGGATGGTGGCCGACCTGACGCTGCTGGCCACCAGCGATGGTGGCGAGAGCTGGACGCCCTTGCCGGCGCCCCTCCTCGACTCCCGCTTCCGCGTCGAGCTCGCCCCCGGCGCGCTGATTGAGTACAGCTCCGCCTTCGGGGGACTGGCGGGCCAGGGCGACCTGGCCTGGCGCGTCGCCAGCAGCACAGACGGCGGCGCAACCTGGAGCCGCATCGTCGAGGTGCCCGCGACCGGGGTCCTGGGCGTCGCCTTCGCCGACGCCCGCCACTGGCGGGCAACCTCGCACTACGAAGTGTGGCGGACCGACGACGCGGGCACGACCTGGCAGCCGGTCGCCACCCGCCTGCCTCCTGGCGTCTGGCTGGGGAACAGCCGCTTCCTCGACTCAGACCAGGGCTGGGCGCTCGGGGGCCTGCTCGACGTGCCCTTTGCGACCCGCGTCCTGCGCACCGCTGACGGCGGGGCGAGCTGGACGCCGGTAGGGGGACCGTGGAAGACAGCCTGAACCCCCGCGCCCGGCGAGCGCTGGCGGTGATCGGCGGTGCGCTCCTCCTGCTGGCCGCAGCCGGCACTTACTGGCTGCGCGGTGAGGCGCTGCCCGCCCGGCCACCGCTGGTTTCCGCCCCCGCGCCGCCGCTGCCGGTCACGGTCACCGGCTGGCAGTTCACCGACCCCGCCCACGGCTGGGTCCTGCTGAGCAGTCAGACCGACCCCATCAGCCGCCTCTTCGCCACCACCGACGCGGGCCTCCACTGGCAGGCGCTGGCCTCCTGGCGGGGAATGGAAGCCTTCAGCTTCCACTTCTTCGACCCCCGCCGCGGCGCGGTCCAGGTCCGCGATCCCGCCGGCCGCTCCGGCCTCCTCTACACGGAAGACGCTGGCCGGAGCTGGCGCCGCGGGGAGGTGCCGCCCGCGCAGTTCGCCCCCGGCGACCTCACCCTGGCCGACCCTGACCACGCCTACCTGTTCACCGTCGACGGCGTGTACGCCACCGGCGACGGCGCGCGCACCTGGGCGTTGCTCGCCGTCAGCGGCCTGCCTGGCTATCCCCGGGCCCTGGGCTTTCGCGACGGTCGCAACGGCTGGGCGACCGCCGCCGGCGGCGGGCTCTACCGCACGCGTGACGGGGGGCGCACCTGGGTCAGCGACCCGCTGCCCGGCCATCCGCCGAGCGGCCTGGCGATGCTGCCGTTAGCCTTCGCCAGCCGGGCCGCCCTGCTGGTGACCAGCCCCCGGCGCGGAGCCGCCGAGGTGCGAGCGGTCGTCTACGCTAGCCCCGACGGCGGCGAGACCTGGGACCCCGCCCGGCCGGCTCAGCCCGACGCCGCCGAGCCGCTGCCCACGCCCCTGACCGCGTTCGCCGACCACGACCACTGGTTCTCGCCGGCGCCCAGCTTCCTGTGGTCGAGCGCCGACGCCGGGCGGACCTGGGAAGCCCGCGCCGCCCAGCTCCCCGCCGGCCTCCAGCTGGGTGAGGTCCGCTTCCCCGATCCGCGCCACGGCTGGTCGCTGACAGAGCACCCCTACGGGACCCCAGCCCTGCTGCGCACCACCGACGGCGGCGCGAGCTGGACGGAGGTGCAGCTGCCCCGCCTTGGTTGACGACTTGAGGCTGATCCGCCCGCGCGAGCTGCGCGGCACGGCGCTGATCGCCGCCGCGGTGGGCGCCGTGGCCGTGACCGCCTTCGCCTACCTGCGGCCGGTCACGCGGCCGCCCTATGTGACCCCGCCGGCGGCCCAGATCACGATCCAGTCCTGGCAATTCGCCGACTCCCGGAACGGGTGGGTCGCCGTGCGCCGCCAGGACACCGCCAGCGGCCGCTCGGCGCTCTTCGCCACGCATGACGGCGGCTCCAGCTGGGCCCGGCTTTCCCTGCCCGTGCCCAGCGCCTACGTCACCTGGGTGCGGGTGTTCGATGCCGATCGCGGCATGGTCCAACTGGCGCGCGACCAGTCCGACGGCCGGGGCTCGCTGCTGGGCACCGAGGACGGCGGGGTCACCTGGCGGGATCTCCGGCTGCCGGACCAGCCCGCGGTCGGCACGGCCTGGTTCCTCGATCCCCAGCACGGCTGGTTCCTGACCCAGGCTGCCTCCAACAGCCCCCAGGGCACCGCCCTCACCCGCACCATCGATGGCGGCCGGACCTGGCAGCTGCTCTGGCGCATGAACTCGGACCGGCCGGATGCCGGCCATGGGCTGCCGTGGAGCGGGTTCAAGGGCCCCCTGTCGTTCCTCACGCCCGACCACGGGTTCATGGCGGTCGCCGAGCCGGACGGCTCGCTGCGGCTCTTCGCGACTGTGGACGGCGGCGGCGATTGGTCGCCGGTCGCGCTGCCCGACCTCCCGCCGCCGCAGCCGGGCCGCGCCGTCGCCACCGGCGAGGTCCAGGCCTTCTCGTCGACCGCGATCGGGTTCGCCAGCGTCCGCCTCGACGAGCCGGCGCGGCTGCGCCCGCTGGGCTGGGTCTACCGCTCCTCGGACCTGGGCGCCACCTGGGAGGCGAAGCCCCTCCCCGAGCCCGACTACCGCTTCCGCACGCAGCCCACCGCGCTGCTCGGCGTCGACCGCTGGTGGCTGGCGGACGGGCGCCGACTCTGGACGACCGGCGACGCGGGCAGCCATTGGGAGGTGCGGGAGGCCGTGCTGCCGGGCACGGCGATGCTGGGCTCGGTGCAGGCCGCCAACCCCGGCGCAGCCTGGTCGGCGGGCTGGGCCTCACCGGCCAGCGACGCCGACGCGCTACTGCTGCGGACCGTGGACGGCGGCGCCCATTGGTCGGCGGTCCGCCTCCCCCGCCTCGGTTAGGGGGCGCTCCTCTGGAAACCCGTGCTGGCCCGAGGCCCGAATCCCGACGCCCGATCGGCGGCTATGTGTGCTGCCCAGGCCAGGGCGCCGGCGAGCCAGGGTCCCCTTCCGACCAGCAGCAGGACCACGGCCGCCAGCAGCGCGGGGCCGATCAGGCTGTGAGCAGCGTTGTAGAGAGGGACGGCGCGGGGACGGATCTGACCCTTCTGCAGGTTGGCGCCGCCGGCGAAGAGGAAGGTCAGGTCAGGCGCCAGGGCGAAGAACCAGAGCTGCCAAACGGCCAGGCCGGCCATGTAGATGGCGCCGGCCGCCGCCGCCAGGAAGAGCAGCGCGTAGGCGAGCCGCTTCACGAACCGGCCGGACCTCGGTCGACCTTCACGAAATACATCACCGCCCGGCCCTCGGCCACCACCGTCCCGTCGTCCTGCTCGATGACGGCGTGACAGTACGCGAGCCGGTTGGTGCGGTGCCGCGCCTCGGCCCGAGCCACCATCCGGCCGGGCCGGCCCGGGCGGTAGAAGTCGACGCTCATGGAGGAGGTGGTCGGCACCTCCTCGGCCGAGGCCAGGGTGGCTGCGGCGCTGGCCAGCGCGCAGTCCGCTAACGCGGCCAGCGCCCCGCCGTGGACGATCGGGCCGCTGCGGGTCGGGAATCCGTGCGCCTCGACGGTGAGGTCCGCCTCCATGACCACGCGCCCGGGCTCCGCCGAAACCACCCGCCCGCCCAGGTTCCGCCACATCCCGTCGGTGGGCCAGAGGTCCGAGCCGCCGGCCAGATTCTCGATCACGCCGGGTAGTGTCGCAACTCGCGGGCGCCGGGGGCGATATAGACTCGCGCCGCCATGAACGGCCGCGAGGCTGCGGAGCTCGCCTGGAAAGCCTGGGCGGACCGCGAGCTGGCAGCGCGCGATCCTGAGCTCCGCGAGGCCGCCGTGGTGGCGGCCATGGAGGTCCTCGATCGCAGTGGCAGCCAGGCCCAGGCGGCGGCGGCGGCCCGCCGCGCGGCCGGCCTGCCCGAGAGCCCGCAGGCTGCCGCCGCGCAGGCGCAGCAGCTGGCAGCCGCCCTCCCGGCGTTGGACTGGCTGGAGGCCCGAGGCGCTCTGACAGGCCCCGGAATCGAGGAGGCGCGGTCGCAGCTGGAGGCTCGCCGCGCGGCCGCGGAAGCCAGCCTTCGCACCGCCTTCGCGGCCGCCCCCGCCCCGGTCCCGGCGGTGGCCGCCGCCCCGCCGGGCCCTTCGCTGAGCGAGCTCGTCAGCGAGAACTCGATCCTCATCCTGGGCATGACCGGGGCCTTCCTGCTGGTGGTGGCGACGGTGCTCTTCGAGCTCTACGGCGCCACCCAGCTCGGGGGGCCCGCACGCTTCGCGGCGGTGGCCCTCCTGGCCGCGGCCTTCGGACTGGCCGCCTGGGGCTGTCTGCGCTCCGCCCGGCTGCGGGTGGTCGGCCGGGTCTACCTGGCGGTCTTCGCGCTGCTGGTGCCGCTGACCTGCGTCGCCGCCTACACCTTCCTGGAGCTGAGGCGGCAGGGCATCACCATACCGACCGCGCTCGGCCTCTCCGGCCTCAGCTGCGCGCTGCTCTACTCAGCGCTCTCGGCGCGGATGCGCGCGGCGCCGTATGCCTGGCTGGCGATGGCGGCCCTGCTGGCCGGTTGGGCGGGCGGCGCCGACGCCTTCTTCGGGCAGCCCTGGGCGGGCCCGGCGACCGCCGCCCTGGTCCTCGTCTACGCCGTGATCGCGGCGATGGCGCCGCGCCTCGGGCACACCGCCCACTTCCGGCTACCGGCGATGACGCTCCTCCACATCCCCTGGATCCCCGCGCTCCTGCTGGCGGTCCCGCCTCTCTTCGACCGGGTCACGCTCGCGCAGAACCAGGCCATCACGGCCGCCCTGGCCCTGGTCGCGGCCGGCTACCTGGCGCACGCGCTGCTCCAGCGCCGGGCCGGCTGGCTGCTGCCGTCGGCGGCCGCGCTCACGGCGACCCTCGGCTGGCTGGACGGCTGGCAGGGCTGGGGGGCCGAGGCCGCGGCCGTGCAGTTCGTGGTCCTGGCCGGCGTGCTCACCGCGATCTCCTGGTGGGCGCCGGGTGTGGGGCCGCTCAGCGCCGCGCCTCTGAGGCTGGCCGCCCTGGCGGAGGTCGGCCTGGCTGCGCTTCTGGAGCCTCGCCATGCTCTGCCCGCCGCCCTCGCCCTGCTCGCGGGCTCCGCACTGCTGGCGGCCATTGCCTGGCGGCAGCGCAACCCGCTCTGGCTGGGCGCCGCCACGCTCATCCTGGCCGTGACCTGGTACTGGTCGGCGGTCGCGCTGCTGCCGCCGCCCAGGAACCCGAGCCTCGACACCCTGGCCCAGGTCTACGCTCCGCTGCCCGCGCTGGCCGGCCTCGCCGGCATCGGGCTGCGACGCCGGCTGGGCGCCCGCTGGGGCTACGCGCTCCAGCTGCCCGCCGCCCTGGGTGGCTTGGCGGTGACCGCGCTGGCGGCCGGTTCCGGCGACTTCTGGCTGGCCGGCTGGGCGCTCGTGCTGTACGGCGGGATCGCGTACCTGGCGGGCGCCCTCAGCCGCTCGCTGCCGGAGGTCGCGGCAGGCCTCCTGGCGGCGGCAGCGGGCGTGATGGCGCTGCTCCAGGCCGGCTCCTCGCCGGGTGCCGGCTACGTGCTGGCCGGGGTGGCGGCGGCCGGCGCCGTCTACGCCCTCCAGGCGGCCTGGCGGCGGGTGCCCCCACTCGCCCTCGCGCATCGCCTGCTGGGGCTGGCCGGCCTGGGGCTGGTGGTGGTCGCGGACCTGGCCGTGCCCGACCTCTACGCCCGCCACGGCAGCGGGGACCTGGCGGCGGTGGTGGCGGCGCTGGCGCTGGCGGCAGCGCTGGGCGTCGATGCCCGCCTCCGCGCCCTGCCGCTCGCCGACTACGGCGCCGCCGCGGCCCTGGGCCTGGCCCCGATCTGGCTGGCAGGCTGGCTGGGCGCCACCGAAACTGTCTGGTATGCGGCCGGGCCGGGCCTGGCGCTGGTGGCGGCCGGCCTGCGCATGCCCCATGACCGCCGCCTGCCGCGGCGGGCGCTGCTCGACCGCTCCCTGGTGGCGGCGGGCGCCGCCGTGCTCCTGGCCCCGGAAGCCTTCCAGGCCGCGCAGGCCGACGCGCTGGCCGGGCCGCACCTGGTGCTCCTGCTGGTGGGCGGGGTAGCGGCCCTGCTGGCCGGGATCGGGGTGCGCAGCCGGGTCCTGGTGGTGGCGGGCTCGATCGCGGTCGTGCTGGCGGCCCTGCGTGCGCTGTTCATGGCCCTGGAGACGGTCCAGCCCTACCTGCTCTTCGGCGCCCTCGCGCTGCTGCTGCTGGTGGGCGCCGCGGTGCTCGCCGGCCTCCGGGAGCGGGTCGGGGGCGCCCGCTCGGCGCTGGCGACCTCCTGGGCGGACTGGAACTAGGAAACTAGTCCGACTCCTCCTCGGCCTCTTCCCCGTGCTTCACGATGTCGCCGGGCTGGAAGAGGATCCCCTCCAGGGTGGCGGGCGTGGGCCCAAGCTACGCGGGTTTGCGGTGCAGCAAGACCTCGCGCATGGGTTGGTAGCCGAACGCCCGGTTGAGCTTGAGGATGGGCGCGTTCTCGGAGTCGTTCTCGGTGATGATCAGGTCCACACCGGCCTCCAGCGCCTGGGCGATGGTCTTCAGCTTGAGCGCCCGGGCGATGCCCCGACCGCGTGCCGAGCGCGCCACCCCCGTCATCTCGGTGAACACGTTGCCGGTGGTCGGGTAGTACGCCAGCCAGGACAGCCCGACCGGACGCCCGCCCGTGACCGCCACCCACACCCGCGCCTCGCCGACCCAGGGCTTGCCCAGCATCTCGACGAAGCGCTGGAAGGACTCGGGGACGATCGGCAGGGTGGTCGGGATGTCGGCTTCTGCCTCCACGAACACCTCGTAGAGCTCGCGCTGGCGGCCCTCCAGCCGGTCGGCCGTGGTCAGCTCGACCCCGGCCGCGCCCAGCGCCGCGTCTGCCTCGACCGCCATTCCCAGGAAGCGCTCGCGCGCGGAACCGATGTCGAGGCGACTGATGATGCCGGCCCGGTCGAGCAGGTACCCGCGCCCGGCCAGGTATTCGCGGCGGGCCGCCTCGTGGTCGAGACAGCGGGTCGTGATCGCGTAAGCGCCCAGCTCCCGGGCGCGGGCCTCGGCCAGGTCCCAGGCCGCATCCCGCAGCTCGGGGGTGTCATGGCCCTCCAGGAAGTTGACCCCCACGTCCACGAACTGCCGGGCCCCGTCCCCGGTCGGCGGTCGCCAGGCGCCGAGGGTGCCGATCGGGATCCCCCCCTCCTGGATCACGGCGCGCTCCCTGAGGACGCCTTCGGGAATCTGGTCCCAGCCATCCCGCATCACCACCGGGTCGTAGGCCAGCCGGGGGTCTGTGCTCTGGAGCCGGCACCAGAGGTCGACGTCGTCCGGCACCGCCGGACGCAGAGAAAAGCCGTCCGGAAGGGGCATCGGCTTCAGCCTAGCCATCCGGACGGCTGGACGAGGGGATCCGGGCTTGCTTTAGCGGGGCTTGACCGCGCTGTCGCCGCGCGTCTTGAGCGCCATGTCCAGGCGGTCCATGAAGCGCCAGTCGGCCTCCGCCTTCCAGACGCTGTCGAGGATGGCCTCGAGCTGGCTCTGGAGGTCGAGGCCGCTGGCGATCGCGGGCACTCGGGGGATGAGGCTCTTTCTCGGATAGGGCAGGTGGGGCAGCATCGTGTTTTCTCCGGGTTTCTCCCTGATTTTCTGAGTCCCAGAGTATCACATTTTCCATCGAACGCAAGCTAGTTAACCCAACAGCGGTGGCGGTGGCCTAAACGGACTCGGCCCGGCGCGCACGGTGGCGCCGGGCCTTGTCCCGGTTGCCGCAGGTCCGCATCGAGCACCAGGTCCGCTTTCCATTCGGGCTCTCGTCGATGAAGGCGAACCGGCAGTCGTGGCGCCGGCAGGCCTTGACCCGCCGCCAGGTGTCGTCGGCCATCGCCTGGTAGACGGCCGCGACCAAGCGGCCGAGGACGGCATCGAGGCCCGCTGCCTCGGGCTCCAGGCGGGCACCGCCGCGCACGAACCGAGGCCGCAGCCTGGTCTCGGTGGCCGCGCGGTTGAGGGTCGCCAGGTCGACCGGGTAGAGAGTCCCCCCGTTGTTGGCCAGTGCGAGGCCGCGCAGCGCCTCGCGCAGCGCCAGGGCACGGGTGTGCCCCTCGGCATCGACCGCCACCGCGCCCTGACCCTGATCCTCCAGCCAGGCCGCGAGCTGTGCCGGCGAGCCGACCCCGTCCGCAACCCTCTCCAGGTCCAGCGTGTTTATGAATTGCTCTACCAAGGCCAGCTCGCTCACGTTCAGGAGCCTACCACCAAAAGTAACCTTTGACACGCGGTTGGTGGTATCATAACCCTCATAGACAAGGTACCGGTTATCCCATGATGGAGGTTACATACGCCATGACCGACTTCGAGCTCTTCCGCAGCGTCCGCGACCGGCTGGAGACCGTGTGGCGCGAGGCCGACCGGCGCACGCGCTGGCTGGGCGACCTGGAGCTGGGCAAGGATCCCGAGATCGAGGCGTCCCGAGAGGCAGGCGGCCGGATCTGAGGAAAGTCCAGTTCGCCGCGGCCTTCGGCTCCCGCTCGCCCCCACCGAAAAGTAGGCTGAGGGCATGAGAAGAACCCTGACCGCGATGGTGATCGGCGGCACGCTCGTCTACTTCCTCGACCCCAAGAGCGGCGCGCAGCGCCGGGCCCGCGCCCGCCGCGGCCTGGAGTCGATGCTCAACCTGGGTGCGCGGGGAGCCCGTGAGGTAGGGCGGCCCGAGGTCGCCGAGGCCATCGGCAAGGTCCAGCGGGTCACACGCGCCCAGCGCGAGCCGGAGAGCCCGGTGATCGTGCCCTCAGCCGCCAAGGCGTAATTTCGGCAAACTGACGGCATCGAAGAGTTCGATGTCGTCTGCCTGGGCGCCGGGCCCTGCGGGGAGTCGCTCACCGACCGCCTGAAAGGGTCCGGCCTCAGCCTGGCGGTGATCGAGAACCGCCTGGTCGGCGGGGAGTGCCCGTACTGGGGCTGCATCCCCTCCAAGACCATGCTCCGTTCCGCCGAGGTGCTGGCCGAAGCCGGACGGGCGCGCGAGCTGGCGGCCTCGCGGGTGGAGTGGACCGTCGACTTTCCCAAGGTCGCCAAGCGCGTGCACTGGATGGCGCGCGACCTCGACGACACCAACGCCGCCCGGGCCCTCGAGGGCAACGGGGCGCGCCTCTACCGGGCGACCGCGCGCTACACCGGCGACCGGGAGGTCGAGCTCGACTCCGGCGACCGCCTGCGGGCGCGCCGGGCGGTGGTCATCGCCACCGGCACCAGGCCTGCGATCCCGGCCCTGGCCGGCCTCGACCAGGTGACCCACTGGAGCAATCGCGAGGCCGTGCTGGCGGAGCGGCTGCCCGCGTCGCTGGCCGTGATCGGCGGCGGCGCCATGGGTGTCGAGCTGGCCCAGGCCTTCGCCCGCTTCGGCACCCGGGTGACCGTCCACCAGGCGATGGCGCGGCTGGTCCACCTGGAGGAGCCGGAAGCCGGGGACATCCTGGGCGATGCCTTCCGGGCTGAGGGCATCGAGGTGCGCACCGACGCCCACCTCGATCACGCCCCCCCAGGCGACGTGGTGCTAGTGGCCGCCGGGCGCATCCCCAACACGGACGATTTCGCGATCGCCCGGGACCAGCGCGGCTTCGTGACCGTCGACCGGGCCACCCTCGAGGCCGAGCCCGGCGTCTACGCGGGGGGCGACGTCAACGGCATCTACGGCTTCACGCACGTCAGCTGGTACCACGGCCAGGTCATCGGCCGCCGCATCCGGGGCGAGCCGGCCGTCGCCGACCATGAGGCCATCCCCCGCGTCACCTTCACCGACCCCGAGATCGCCTCGGTCGGGCTCACCGAGGCGCAGGCGAAAGAGCGCGGGCTGGACGTGAAGGTGGCCTCCGCCGACGCCGCCCAGGCCGCCCGCGGCTACATCCACGACCTCAAGCAGGGACTGGTCAAGCTGGTCGCCGACCGCCGCGGGCAGGTCCTGGTCGGGGCCACCATCGTGAGCCCCCGGGCAGGCGAGATGGTGGGCGAGCTGGCGCTGGCGATCAAGGCCCGGATCCCGCTCAGCGTGCTCGACGACACCGTCCACGGCTTCCCGACCTTCTCCCGCGTCCTCCAGGGCCTCTTCGCGGAGCTGATCGCGTAGGCGGAATCCTCTGGCGGAAGCCGGACTTCCTCAAGTTCTGGTTCGGCCAGACCGTCTCCCTGTTCGGCAACCAGTTCTCGTTCCTGGCGCTACCGCTGGCGGCCGCGCTCACGCTCCGCGCCGACGCCTTCGAGATGGGCCTGCTGGGCGCCTTTCAGTTCCTGCCGGCGCTGCTCTTCGGCCTGCCAGCCGGAGTCTGGCTGGACCGCACGCGGCGCCGCCCGGTGATGATTGCCGCCCAGCTCATCGACATGGGGGCTCTCGCCACGGTCCCCGCGGCGGCCCTGGCGCACGTGTTCTCGCTGCCCCAGCTCTATGCGGTGGCTTTCGTGACCGGGTCGGCCAACAGCTTCTACTCGATCGCGCAGAGCGCCTTCCTGCCCGCGCTGGCCGGCCGCGAGAACCTGGTCGAGGCCAACGCCAAGTACCAGACCAGCATGACGGTGGCCTCGCTGGCGGGTCCGGGGCTGGCCGGCTTCACGGTGCAGGTGCTGACGGCGCCGATCGCGATCGCCTTCGACGCTTCCTCCTTCCTGGTCGGCGCCGTGACCGCGGCCTGGATCCGGGTCGTGGAACCGCCGCCGGCGCCCGCCACCGTGGAACGCCACCTGGTTCGCGAGGCACGCGACGGGCTGGCCTTCCTCTGGACGCACCCGCTGGTGCGCTCCATAACCATCACGATCATCAGCGCCAACATGGGCGGCCGGCTCAGCGGCGCCGTCTTCGTCCTGCTCTTCGTGAGCCGCCTGGGAGTGACGCCGGCGCAGCTGGGCATCGCGTTCGCCGCCGGCAGCTTGAGCTCGCTGGTCGGCGCCCAGGTGACCAAGCCCCTGATCGACCGCGGCCGCCTGGGGACCGTGATGGTCGGCGGCGCCGGGCTGTTCGCGCTCGGCATCGCCCTCGCCGTGCCGGCGGCCCTGGCGCCCCGACCCTGGATCTTCCCGATCCTGGTCCTCGGCGGGCTGATCTCCGGCTTCGGCCTGATGGCCTACAACATCAACCAGCAGGCGATCCGGGGCTCCGTGGTCCCCAACCCGATGCTGGGCCGGGTGTCGGCAGGACTGTTCGTGGTGGTGGCGATCGGCAACGTGGCCGGGTCGCTCATCGGCGGGGCGCTGGGGCAGACGATCGGCCTCTTCTGGACGATCGTGGTCGCCAGCGCGGTCTCGGCGACCTCGGTGCTGCCGGCGATCTTCTCGCCGCTCCGCCGGCTAAGAGAGGTTCCGAGCCCGGAGTAGCAGCACAAGGGCCGGGAACGCGTAGCCCTCCCCGGCCCGGCAGAGCTCCAGCTCCGCCTGGACGTCGTCCTGGAACGACGCCCGCTCGGCCTCCGCGAGGGCATTGATGACGGTGGTGGCCAGGGGCGAGCTGAGCAGAGCATCGTGGGCCGTGGCCACGTCGGGCAGGCGTATCTCGAGGGGGATCGCCTCGACGGCCACCTCCGCCCAACCCGCCTCTCGGGCGGTCTTCTCGAGCAGGTCCGCGTCCCCCAACCGGAAGGGCCCGTTCACCTGTTCCTCGGGGACGCGCAGCCGGCCGGTGCGCCGGGCGACCCGGGGGGTGAGCGAGAGGAACGGGTTCGCCTCCGGCGCCGCCCAGACCAGGGCGCCCAGGCCGCCACCGGGCCGCAGGACCTGCCTGATCCGGCCCAGCGCCTTTGGGAAATCGGGCACGAACATCAGCGAGAAGCGCGCGATCACGGCATCGAAGGAGCCGGCGTCCAGCTCCAGCGCGCCGGCGTCCGCGACCTGGAATTCGACGTTGGTGGCCCCGGCCGCCTGCGCCCCCTCGGCGGCCGCCTTGAGCATGGGCTTCGAGATGTCGGTGGCCAGCACCCGCCCCGTCGGGCCGACCCGCGCGCCCGCCAGGATGGCACTGTCGCCGGTGCCGGTCCCGAGGTCGAGGACCCGCGCCCCGGGCACCACCCCGGCCGCGTCGAGCATGCGCTCGGTCGCCTCGCCCAGGTAGGCGGCGCGACGCGCGGCGCCGGCGCGCCAGAGCTCGGCGGCCTCGGTGGAGTCGAAGACGAGATCGGACATCAGCCTGGGGCGGAGGGTAAGGGCTCGCCGCGCTCGAGCAAGCCACGGATGGCCTCGACGCCGCCGACGTAGCTGGCGGTGTCATAAGCGAATCCGCTGGCGGCCAGGGCGCCCGGCCCCTCGTAGTAGGCCGCCAGCCCGGCCTCCACATCGCCGCCCTGGCCGTCGATGTAGGCGCGCAGGATGGCCGCTCCCAGGTCGGCGTTCTCGGCCGGGTCGTGGAGGTCGACCGGGTGCCCGACCAGGCGCGGCCCCATCTCGGCGGCAACGTCGGGCTCGATCTGCATCAGCCCCACGGCGCCGGTATCCGAGACCCGCGACTGGTCCCAGCCCGACTCCCAGTAGGCGGTCGCCTCCACCAGCGAGCGCGGAAGCTGGTGCCGGTCGGCGGCCGCGTCGAGCAGCGACCTGGCATCGGGGGCAGGCGCCGCGGCCGGCGGCCGGCTGTCGGAGAGGGTCGCCGGGGAGGCCGCGCCGGGCGCCGCCGGGAGGTTGCCGACGGCGGTCAGGAAGAGCGCCCAGAGGCCGATCGCGAGGGCGAGCTCCAGCGTTCGGAGGAGACGCACCCGTCCCATGCAACCACGTGTCACCCACCCGAAGCAACCTCTGCGGCGGGTGCCTAGAATGGCCCCAGACCACTGCCTCACTCAGGAGGGGAGACCGATGGCACAGATCATCGCCGACGCCGAGGTGCTGGACGCGCTCCCGGAACCCGCCCCGATCGAGACCGAATACCAGCGACTCGAGATCTTCGACTACGCCGTCGCCAGCTCGCTCGACAGCCCGGAGAGCTAGCCCAAGCCGACCCCTGGCGCAAACACCGCAGTCCGGTATAGCTTTTCGCCCGTGGACGGAAATGTGAATCGGCGGGACTTCCTGCGCTGGACGGGCGGCTCGGTGGCTCTGGTCTCGGTAGGCGGCGTGGGCGGGCTGCTCGAAGCCTGCGGCGGCGCGCCCGCCGGCAGCGGGCCTTCGAAGCCGGTGGAGAAGGATGTCAGCAAGCTCTACGCGCTGGCCAAGCAGGACGGCTCCGTGACCTGGTGGACGGCGCACTACGAGCAGTCCGCGGCGGAGACCATGGCCGCGGCCTTCAAGAAGAAGTACCCGGGGATCGAGGTCAACCTGCTGCGGCAGACCGCGCAGGTCATCAACACCCGGCTCAACCAGGAGCTCAAGGCCGGGGGCACCGAGTGCGACGTCTTCTGCAGCACCGACGAGGGCCACTACCCGCCCCTCATCAAGGGCGGCTACCTGGACCAGTACACGCCCCCCGACCTCGACCTCATCCCCAAGGACTTCCAGAACCTGAACCCGGACGGCTACTACCACCTGGGCGCGATCGGGTTCAACGTCATCAACTTCCGCAGCGACAAGGTCACCACCCCGCCCAAGCAGTGGAAGGACCTGCTCGACCCCCAGTGGAGCGGCAAGATCACCACCGGCCACCCCGGCTTCAGCGGCTACGTCGGCCAGTGGGTGACCGCCATGCTGCGGACCTACGGCGACCAGTACCTGAAGGACCTGGCCAAGAACAAGCCCAAGATCAACCGCTCGGTCAACGACACGGTGACCGACATCGTGGCCGGCGAGCGCCAGGTGGGCAGCGGGCCCGACAACTTCAGCCTCGCCAAGAAGGCCAGCGGCAGCCCCATCGACATCGTCTTTCCGACCGACGGCGCCGTCATCGTGCCGGGGCCGGTGGGCATCCTGAAAGCCTCCAAGCGCATCAACGCGGCACGCCTGTTCACCAACTTCATGTACTCCAAGGAGTACTCGGAGGCGCTGGTGTCGACTTCCAACTACCCGCTGCGCTCGGACGTGGCGCCGGCCACCGGCGTACCCACCATCGACAAGGTCAAGTACATACGCAACACCGTCGACCAGCTCACCAAGGATCTCCCCGACGCCATCGCCAAGTGGCGCGACATCATGGGAGTCTGAGACTGAGCACGAGCGCTGCTCCAACTCGCTGACCGCGGTGACGATCGACGCCCGGGAGTGGTTCAGGCAATAAGCCGCCGCCCGGACCTTTCCTTCCTGCTCTGGGCGGCGGCCATCGCCGTCCTCGCCTTCCTGGTGCTGGTGCCGCTGGGCTGGCTGGCCTGGACCTCGCTCCAGAATCCCGACACCGGCAGCCTCACGCTCGACAACTACCGGGTCGCCTTCACCAAGCGGATCTACCTGGCGCCCATCGCCAACAGCCTCCGGATGGCCTTCTCGGTGGCCGTGATCGCGGTCCTGGCCGGCACCCCGCTGGCCTGGCTGGTGGCCCGCACCGACCTCCCCGGTCGCGCGCTCCTGCGGCCCCTCATCCTGGCCGCCTTCGTGACGCCCTCCTTCCTGGGCGCCAACGCCTGGATCTTCCTGGCGGCGCCCAACTCGGGGATGCTGAACCAGCTCTGGGCCGCGCTCTTCCACACCGAGCACGGGCCCGCGGACATCTACAGCCTCAACGGCTGCATCTTCGTGATCGCCCTCTACTCGATCCCCTACACCTTCTCCCTGGTCACAGGCACCCTGGAGCTGATGTCCTCGGAGATGGAGGACGCCGCCACCACCCTCGGCTCGGGCACCTTTCGCACCACCTGGGCGATCACGCTCCCGCTGGCCATGCCCGCCATCCTCTCCGGCTTCCTGCTCTCCTTCCTGGAGGCGCTGGAGCTGTTCGGGCCGCCGGCGTTCATCCTGATCCCGGCCCGCGAGCAAGTGATGACGACCCAGCTCTACCTCTTCTTCAGCCAGTTCCCACCGCAGATCGAGGTCGCGGCCGCCTACGCCATGCCGCTGCTCCTGGTCACGGTGGGGCTGCTGCTGGTGCAGCGCCGGATCATCGGCCGCCGCCGCTTCACGACCGTGAGCGGGAAGGGCGGCGTCCGCCGCCGCATGCGCCTGGGCCGCTGGCGCTGGCCGCTGGCGGTGGTGGCCTTCATCCCGCCCCTGTTCGCGGTCGTGCTGCCCTACGGCGCGCTGCTGGTGGTGTCCCTCCAGCAGTCCTGGGGCCGCGGCCCCTTCGCCCCCGGCAACCTCACGCTCTACTGGTACCGCTGGGCGATCCTCGACAACCCCGTGACCCGCACCGCGATCGTCCACTCCCTGGAGTACAGCGCCGCCGCCGCCACGGTGGCGGTGGTGCTCGCCACCCTGATCGCCTACCTGGTGGTGCGCGCCCTGGTGCCCCTGGGCCGCGTCCTCGGCTTCGTGGCCATGGCGCCCTTCGTGGTGCCCGGGATCGTGCTCGCGATCGGCTTCCTCGCCGCCTACTCGCGCCCGCCGATCCTTCTCTATGGCACCGCCTTCATCCTGATCGCGGCCTACACGACCCGCTTCCTGCCCATCGCCTACAGCAACGGCGCCGCCATCCTGCAGGGGATCAACGTCGACCTCGAGAACGCCGCCCGCACCCTGGGGGCCGGCCGCCTCCACGCGATGTGGGCGATCACGCTGCCGCTGCTCAGGCGCGGCCTGCTCTCGGGCTGGCTCCTGGTCTTCATCCCCGCGCTGCGCGAGCTGTCCGCCTCGGTCTTCCTATTCACGCCGCGCACGCACGTGATCACCACCGTGATGTTCGACTTCAGCGACGCGGGGAACTACGAGGCGGTGTCGACGATGGGGCTGCTGATGATGGTGGTGACGTTCTTCGTCGTCCTCGTCGCCTACCGCTTCCTGGGCCGCGACGTCACCCGTGGGGCCGCCCAGGCGTGAGCGCGTCCATCTCCATCACGGGGCTGCGCAAGGCCTACGGCGACTCCTACGCGGTCGACGGCATCGACCTGGAGGTGGCCGGCGGCGAGGTGATGGCCCTGCTCGGCCCCTCGGGGTGCGGCAAGACCACCACCCTGCAGCTGCTGGCCGGCTTTCTGCGCCCCGACCAGGGCGAGATCAGGGTGGGCGACCGCGTGGTCTCGACGTCCCACTCGGTGATCCCGCCCGAGCGCCGCAACATGTCGCTGATCTTCCAGTCCTACGCGGTCTGGCCCCACAAGACGGTGCGCGAGAACGTGGCCTTCGGGCTCCAGGTGCGCCGGGTCAACCGCGCCCAGATCGGGACCCGCGTCGACGCCGTGCTCAGGACGGTGCGCCTGGATCGCCTGGCCGCGCGCTACCCGGCCGAGCTCTCCGGCGGCCAGCAGCAGCGGGTGGCGCTGGCCCGCGCGATCGTAGTGCAGCCCGAGATCCTGCTCCTGGATGAGCCGCTCTCCAACCTCGACGCCAACCTGCGCGAGGAGATGCGCTTCGAGATCCGGCGCCTGCACGACCAGACCGGCATCACCATGGTCTACGTAACCCACGACCAGGCCGAGGCCATGGTGACGGCCGACCGGATCGCGGTCATGAACCTGGGGCGGATCGAGCAGGTGGCGTCGCCGTACGAGGTCTACGAGCGCCCGCAGACCCAGTTCGTGGCCTCCTTCATCGGCCACACCAACACGCTGGAGGGCACGCTCACGGCAGCTGGGCAGGTGGAGGCCGGGGGCGTCGGCCTGCGGGCGGTCGACGAGACCGGCTGCCCGCCGGGCACGCCGGTGGCGGTCTGCGTGCGCCCTCACCACGTGCTGCTCGAGGAGACGGGGGAGCGCGCGGCCAACCAGCTGCGCGGCAGGGTGGTGCGCTCCGCCTACCTGGGCGAGGTGCGCGACTACCAGGTCGAGCTGGACGGCGGGGCCCGCCTGCGGGTCAGCGCACCCCCCGCGTCTGATCTGGCGGTGGGTTCGCCGGTGACCGTCTTCCTGCCCGTCGAGCACTGCCGCGTGGTGACCCGCTAGCCTCCAGGCAGTGGCTCCTCCGTTAGCGGGCATCAAGGTCATCGAGGTCGGCAACTTCATGGCCGGTCCTTTCTGCGCCCTGCAGCTGGCCGACCTGGGCGCCGACGTGGTCAAGATCGAGAACCCCGCCAGCGGCGGCGACGAGGTGCGCCACACCGCGCCCTTCCTGGAGAGCGGCGAGTCCTCCAACTTCGTGCGCCTCAACCGCAACAAGCGCTCACTGGCGCTTGACCTCAAGTCGCCCGACGGCAAGCAGGTCCTCCGAGAGCTGGTCGCGCGCTCGGACGTGGTGGTCGAGAACCTGCGCCCGGGCACCATGGCCGACCTCGAGCTCGACTACCCGCGCCTGGCCGCGCTCAACCCCGGCCTGGTCTACGTGGCCGCCTCCGGCTGGGGCCAGGACGGCCCCTACAGCCACCTGGCCGGGCTGGACATCATGGCCCAGGGCATGAGCGGCCTGATGTCGATCACCGGCGAGCCCGGCCGCGACCCGGTCAAGGTCGGGGTCCCGGTCACCGACCTGGTCTGCGCCCTCTACGGCGCGCTGGCCTGCGTGTCCGCGCTGCGCGCGCGCGAGCGGGACGGGAAGGGCCAGCTGATCGACGTCTGCCTCTTCGAGGCCGGCGTCTCGCTGGAGGTGTGGGAGGCCGGCCGCTACTTCGGCTCGGGCGCGGTGCCGCAGCCGCTCGGCTCCGCCCACCAGACCTCGGCGCCCTACCAGGCGGTGCGCGCCGCCGACGGCTTCTTCACCGTGGGCGCCACCTCGATGCGCAACTGGCACGCCTTCTGCGCCGCCCTGGAGCACCCGGAGTGGGCCGGGGACGAGCGCTTCAAAGACAACCCCACGCGCCACCGCAACCGGGAGCAGCTGATCCCGCTGGTGGAGGCGGTGACGGTGACACAGCCCCGCGCCCACTGGATCGAGCGGCTGCAGGCCGCCGGCGTGCCCTGCGGCGCCATCCAGCGCTACGACGAGGTGGCCGCCGACCCCCACCTGCAGGCCCGCGGCTTCTTCTGGGACGCCCCCTCGACGGCGTCCGGGCCGGTGCGCCAGGTCGGCAATCCGATGCGCTTCCGGGAGACGCCGGTGCGCCGGGACCACGCCGGCCCGCGGCTGGGCGAGCACTCGGCCGAGGTTCTGGGCGAGCTCGGGCGCACCCCCGAGCAGATCTCCGAGCTCAGCGCCAGGGGGGTGATCGTCTGTCCGTGACGGAGGCGGAGATCCTCGAAGAGCGGCGCGGCGAGCGCGGCGAGATCCTCTGGCTCACGCTCAACCGCCCGCAGGCCCGCAACGCGCTCACCTTCGCGATGTACGACCGGATTCGCGAGCTCTCCGAGGAGGTCAACGCCGACCCCTCGGTCCGGGTTGTGGTCTTCACCGGAGCGGGTGGCAGGGCGTTCGCGGCGGGCACCGACATCTCCCAGTTCCGCGCCTTCGACCGCGAGCAGGACGCGCTCGCCTACGAGGAGCGCATGGACCGGGTCCTGACGGCCCTGGAGTCGGTGCGGGTGCCCACCCTGGCCGCCATCGCGGGCGCCTGCACGGGGGGCGGCGCCGGCATCGCGGCAGCCTGCGACCTCCGCATCTGCACCCCTTCCCTGAAGTTCGGCTTCCCGATCGCGCGCACCCTCGGCAACACGCTCTCGCTGGGCAACTTCGTCCGCCTCAGCGCCCTGCTGGGGATGGGCCGCGTCAAGGACCTGATCTTCACGGCCCGCCTGGTCGACGCCCGCGAGGCGCTGGCGACCGGCCTGGTCAGCGAGATCGTCCCCTCCGAAGACGAGCTGGAGGGGAGGGCGCTGGAGCTGGCCCTCAAGCTGGCCTCCCACGCCCCGCTCACGCTGCAGACCACCAAGGAGGCGCTGCGCCGGATCCGGGCCCAGATGATGCCGCCCGGCGGTGGCTCCGACCTGGTCGTCCAGGCCTACATGAGCGAGGACTTCAAGGAGGGCATCGAGGCCTTCTTCGCCAAGCGCCCCGCCAACTGGAAAGGCAAATAGGCCCTCCTTCCCGAAGCCCCTGGCGGCCCCTGCTGGCGCTGGTGCTCCTGGCCGCCCTGCTGGGCGGGACCGCCTACCTGCAGCTGCGGCGGCCCATACCGCCTGCCACCGCCCGCCAGACCATAGCCACGCGCTCGGCGCTGCCCGGGCCCCGCCCCAGCCTGCCCTGGCCCCGAACCGGGATCGCGGCCCTGGGGGTGAGCGGCCTGGGCCTGATCGAGACCAGCCCCGGGGAGCACGCGCTGCCGATGTGGAGCATCGCCAAGGTCATGACCGCGCTGGTGGTGCTCGACGACAAGCCCCTCAAGAAGGACGAGCAGGGCCCGTCCATCACCGTCACCGATGCGGACGTCAAGCTCTACCAGCAGGAGAAGGCCGACCAGGAGTCCGTGGTCGCCGTCCAGGCCGGCGAGAAGCTGACCGAATACCAGGCGCTGCAGGCTCTCCTGATCCCCAGCGGCAACAACCTCGGCGACCTCCTGGCCAACTGGGACGCCGGCAGCGTGAGCGCCTTCCTGGTCAAGATGAACGCCAGGGCCAGCTCGCTGCGCCTGGCCCGGACCAGCTTCGCGGACACCAGCGGGGCGTCCGAGCAGACGGTCTCCACGCCCACCGACCTCACCCGCCTGGCGCTGGTCGCGATCGCCAACCCGGTGCTGGTCGCGATCACGGCCCAGCCCCAGGCCCAGCTGCCGGTGGCGGGGGTGGTCTACAACGTGGACTACGCGCTGGGCCAGAGCGGCATCAACGGCCTCAAGACCGGGTCCAACCCCGGCTCTGGAGCCGGCTTCATGTTCTCCTCAGGGTTCAAGGTGGCGGGCCAGAACCTGACCCTGGTCGGGGCCGTGATGGGCCTCGACACCCTCGACGAGGCCTTCGCGGCCAGCCGCCAGCTGATCGACTTCGCCAAACAGGGGGTCCAGGTCGCGGACGCGATCAACGATGGCATCAAGGTCGGCCTCTACGAGGCGCCCTGGGGCGCCCAGACCGCCCTCCTGACCACGCAGGGCGCACCACTCGTGGAATGGCCAGGAACGGAGGTGATGCGCAAGCTGGAGGTGCCCGCCGCGCGAGCGCCGGTCAAAGCCGGCGCGCCGGCCGGCGACCTGCTGCTGCGGCTGGGGGATCAGGAGGTGCGGGTGCCACTGGCCACCGAGTCGGGTCTCAGCCCGCCCAGCACCGCCTGGCGACTGACCCGGCTCGGCTGACCCAGGCTGACCCGCAGACAGAGGTTGGCCGCCGCCGTGAAGACCAGTCCCGTGACCGCGGCATGGGTGAGCTCGGGCAGGAGCGAGAAGCCGGCCCAGACCAGGTAGGCACCGGCCAGCGCCTGGACGAGCAGCGCCCCCACCAGCACCCAGGCGCCGCCCACCAGGTCGCGGCGCTCAGGGGCGGCCATGGCGTAGAGCGCCACCAGGCCGAGCGCCAGCAGGAGGGCGACGCCGGCCAGGCCGCGGTGCACCAGGTTGACCCCCGAGCCGCACAATGGCCAGGTCGTGCAGGCCGCCGCCGCGCCCAGGTGGCGAATGTAGGCGCCGGAGTAGACGAGCACGTAGAGGTAGCCCGCCAGGCCCCAGGTCGCGAGCAGCAGCGCGCGGCCGGCGGGCGCCGGCGACGGCCGGCCCATCAGGCCCAGGTAGACGGCCACCAGCACGGTCGAGGCCAGGGCCACCAGCGAGATCCCGAAGTGGAGCGCCAGCACCACCGGCTGCTGCGGGTACTTGACCGCCCAGGCCCCCATGCCCGCCTGCAGGAGGAGGAAACCCACCATCAGGGGGACCAGCACCCGCACCGGCCGCCGGTCCCAGTACAGCGCGGCCACCAGCACCGCCAGGACCACGATCAGCACGCCCTCGACGCCGGTGATCGCGCGGTGCGAGAACTCGATCGCGGTGGCGATCGCGAAGTCGGGGAGGAAGCGGCCGTGGCAGAGGGGCCAGTCCCTTCCGCAGCCCTCCGCCGACCCCGTGGTGGTGACCGTGACGCCCATCACCAGGACCAGGAACATGCCCGCCGCGGCCGTCCAGGCCAGCCCCGCGGCGGCGGGCCGCGACCAGCCGGCATTTCTCAACCAGCCCACCGGCCCGAGGTTACCTTTTAACCGTCCACCGGTTAGCATGGCCCACGGTCGCCGGGCGGCCGCTTACACATATCCAACAGGGGTGCATGGCATGGAAGTCCAGGAACAGACCGAGGAGACCCAGCAAGAGATCCAGAACGAGACGCAGCCTTACCAGGGCAAGAAGCACCGCGGCGCCGAGATCAGCAACGGATCCAGCGCCGGCATCGTGCTCGGCCCCCGGGACAGCCTGGTCGGCAGGCTGACGACCGAGGGCGACGTTCGCATCCAGGGCACGCTGGAGGGCGAGCTGGTGGCCGCCGGCGACGTGTCGATCGAAGACAAGGCCACCGTGAAGGCCAGCGTCGAGGGTCGCAACGTGACCCTGCGCGGCGAGCTGGAGGGCGACCTGGTCGCCAAGGACCGGCTGCTGCTGGCAGGATCCGGCAGCATCCAGGGCAATGTCCGGGTGCGCCGTTTGGCCATCGAGGACGGCGCCACGCTGAACGGCAACGTGAACATGACCAAGGGGGAGGGCTAGCGCCTCTGCGTCGCGTAACCCTGCGTGCCCCACGCTCGTTGCAATCGGCGATGAGCTTCTTCTACCGCGTCCTGATCGGTGGTCTGGGGACCGCACAGCGTGCGGCCGGCAACACCCGAATACGCCTGCAAATCCGCCGCGCCAAGCTGTCGCTGGAACGCCAGCGAGACGCAGAGGAAGCAGCCGCTTAGAGAACGCCCCCTCCCTCAGGGGAGGGTTCGGGTGGGGCCTTTCTTGATCGTGTGATCATGTACCGATGCCTCGCCGCGTCCGCCACCTGACCGTCGACCTCCACGGGCACGACGTGGTGACCGCCCTCGAGCTGGCGATCGTGCGGGTGTCCGAGGCGCAGCGCAACGGCTACGAGGAGATCGAGCTGCTGCACGGGGCCGCGGACGTCGAGGAGCCGGTCGAAGAGGGCCGCGGCCGCATCAAGTGGGAGCTGCGGCGGATGGCCCGGACCGGCCGCTTCAACCAGTGGGCCGAGCCCGACCAGACCTGGGAGAAGGCCGGCTCCCTGGTGCTCCACCTCCGGGCCAACGCCCAGGCGGGGCCCCAGGCCTGGTCGCGGGAGCCCCCGACCCGACACCGGCGCTGACCCGGAGACTTTGTGGTGGGGCGATAATCTCGCCCGTGCGGGGGCGGGCCGCCCGGTGGCGGCGAGGAACGAAGGACATCCAGGACCGGGTGGCCGTGGCGCCGTGGTCCGAGGCGGGGCCGGAGGGCTGGCTGCCCGCGGGCGATCTGCGCCCGGTGCCGGCGGGTTACCTGGCGCTGCCGATGGCGCGGGGCTCCATGGCCACCGCCGACCGCTACGCGCGCCGGCTGGCCGCGCGGGGCGCCGAGGTGATGGTGGTGGCCGAGGCGCAGCCGGCGGCCGCCCGCGCCTGGGTCGAGGTGCTGGACGCGGTGGGCGGGCTGACCGCCATCGCGACCCGCCACGGCCTCCGGCTGGCCGTCTCGCCGAGCGCCGACCTCGAACGTTTCCTGATCGGCTGCGAGGCCGACCTCTGCCTGGAAATCGAGCAGCTGCGGGAGGCGGGCATCGACCCCTTGGAGCTGATCGAAGCGGCGCCGGGGCGGATCCGGCACGTGCACATGAGGCGGGCGGCGCCCGAGGTGCTGGAGGTATTGCGCAGGCATCACTACCCGGGCTGGATCACTGTAGAGGCCTGAAGAGCCGAGCCCCGGCGCTGGGCTGTCTCAGCGCCTAGTCGAGCTTCCCGGTCCGCCTCAGCATGGCGCCCCGCGCCTGGTCCCGGGCGTCGCGGGCGTGCGCCTTCTCGCGCAGCTTCTCCACCGCGGCCGCCGGCCAGACCACGATCCCGTCGGCGTCCGCGACCAGGTAATCGCCGGGCGCGATCGTGACCCCGCCGATGGTGACCGGCGCGCCGGTGTCCGCCTTGGCCTTCTTGGCCGGGGCCAGTGTGGTGGTGCCCCGGCACCAGACCTTCAGGAAGGCCGACACCTCCTCGGAGTCGCGCACCAGGCCGTCGGTCACCACGGCCGTGAAGGATTGGAGCGAGAGGGCCTCGGCGACCAGGCCGCCCATCACCGCCGCCGGCGACTCGGCCGCCCCGGCGATGACCAGGATCGACCCGCCCTGCGGCCCCTGCTCGAGCGCCTTGCGGACCGAGGTGTTGTCGCCCGGGCTCACGCTGCAGGTACTGACGCGGCCGACCACGCGCGCGCCGTGCCGCAGGGGGCGGATGCTACCCGGCAGCACGCCCTCGCCTTCGGCGGCATCGGCCGCCAGCGCCGCGGTCAGCCAAACCTGATCCAAACCAGCGCGTAACGTTAACCGCCCCTTGCCCTTCCGCGCAGTCCTCTTCGACTTCGGCAACACTCTCTTTCAGGCTCCCGATGCGGCCGCCCTGCTGGCCGAGGAAGGTGTGGAGCAGGCGCTCGCCGAACGGCTCTGGCAGGAGATATGGGACCGCGCCATGACGCCCGAGGAGCTCGCCAAGGGCCGCGACCTCTCCGAGGAAGCTCACCGGCGGCACTGGATGGAGCTGCTCTCCACGGCCGAGCCGCACGCGCCCGGCAGCGCACCTCGCCTCTACGACGCGGTGATGCGGGTGGAGTCCTGGATGCCCTACCCGGACACCGCGCCCGTGCTGGCGGAGCTGCACCGGCGCCGGGTTGCGGTCGGCGTGCTCAGCAACACCGCGATGCCGCTCCACCCGGTGCTGGCCGGCCACGGCCTGGATCGCCACGTCCAGGCCGTGGTCGAGTCCTACACGCTGGGTGTCGAGAAGCCCGACCGGGCCCTCTTCGAGGCCGCCTGCCAGGCCCTGGGCTTCCCGCCCGACCAAACCCTGCTGGTCGGCGACAGCCACATCGCGGACGGCGGCGGCGTGCTGGCGGGGCTCACCGTCCTGCTCCTGCCCCAGGTGCCGCGGGGAGCGGAGCGCGGCCTGGGCGCGGTGCTCGGCCTCACCTAGCCACCACAAAATCTGCGATTTTGCGGGGACCCCGGCTCAGATGCTGCGGCCGGCCCCCTCCCAGTAGGGCGCCCGGATCTGGCGCTTGAGCAGCTTGCCGGCCTGGTCCCGCGGCAGCTCGTCGACGAAGTCGACCGAGCGCGGACGCTTGTAGTCCGCCAGCCGCTGACCGCACCACGCCATCAGCTCGTCCGCCGACGCCTGGGTGCCCGGCTGCAGCGCCACCACCGCCTTCAGCGACTCGCCCCAATCGGCGTCCGGCACCCCGATCACCGCCGCGTCGCGCACCGCCGGGTGCGCATGGAGCGCGGCCTCGACCTCGGCGGGATAGATGTTGACGCCGCCCGAGATCACCATGTCGACCTTGCGGTCCGCGATGTAGTAGTAGCCGTCGGCGTCCCGGTAGGCCACGTCGCCGACCGTGAAGAAGCCGTCCCGCATGCTCTTGGCGGTCGCGTCGGGCTGGTTGTAGTACTGCGCCAGCCCCGTGTTGCGAACCCACACCTGGCCGGGGGTGCCGTCAGGCACCGGGTTGCCGTCGTCGTCCAGGAGCAGGATCTCGGTGCTGTCCGTCGGGCGGCCGCAGGACCCCGGCCGGGCCAGCTGCTCGGCGGGCGTCAGGACCAGGTTCACACCCGTCTCGGTGGCGCCGTAGAACTCGTACAGGGCGTCCGGGAAGTAGCGGACCGCGCGCTCCTTGAGCGAGAACGGAAAGGGCGCCCCGCCCAGGATCAGGGCTCGCATCGAGCTCACGTCATAGCGGGCGCGCACCTGCTCGGGCAGGTCCAGGATCCGCTGCAGCAGGACCGGCGCCATGAACGTGGTCGTGCAGCGCCGCTCGGCGATCAGCCGCAGCGCCTGCTCGGGATCGAACTTGGGCATCACCACCACGGTGCCGCCGAGCAGGACCGTGAGCATCGAGAAATAGGAGACCGCGCTGTGGTAGCCGGGCCCCGCCACCAGGTGCTTGTCGCTGGGATCCAGCCCGAAGATCTGGATGCTCTGCAGTGCCAGCTCCAGGCCCACACCCTGGGCGCGGAAGGCCCCCTTGGGCCGGCCGGTGGTGCCGGAGGTGTAGATCATCGACGCGCCCAGCCCACCGCCGGCGCCCTCCGGCTCCTGCTCGGAGGAGGCCGCCAGCAGGTCCTCGTAACGAAGCCAGCCGGGGGGGACCTCGCCGGCGTCGATCGCCACGTAGCGCCGCTCACCCCGCACGGCGGCGCGCGCCTCTTCCACCACCGGCACAAATTCGGGGCCCGCGAACACGACGGCGGCGCCGCTGTCGTTGAGGATGTATGCCACCTCCGGGCCCCGCAGCCGGAAGTTGACGGGCACCCCGATCAGGCCCGCCTTGCGCAGCCCGGCCGAGACCTCGTAGCCGGCGACGGAGTTGTAGGCCATGACCGCGGCTCGGTCGCCGGCCGCGAGACCCAGGCCGGCGACGCCGTTGGCGACCCGGTTGGCGCGGCTGTTCAGCTCCAGGAACGTCACCTCCCGGCCGGCGCAGACGATCACCTTCTTGGAGGGCTGGGCCTGGGCGTGGACGGCGAGGATGTCCGCCGGGGGGCCGCTGGCCACGGAAACCATCCTATGGCGCGGCGTGGCGGTGGGTTGAATTCCCCTGCGGCGGCTGTAACATCTCCGGCACGTGGGCACATCCCGGCAAGTCAGTGTGCTGCTGGTAGAGGATGACGCCTCTACCGCCGAGGTCTACTCGATGAAGCTGCGCATGGACGGCTATGCCGTGCACCTGGCCGCCGACGCCACCACCGCCGACGTCATCTTCGAACAGGCCTCCCCGCTGGTGGTCTGCGTCGACAGCCGGCTGCCCGGCGGCTCCGGCCGCGGCACCGCCGAGCGGTTCGCGGGGGCCGGCGCCATCGTGCTGCTGCTGACCAACGACCAGGACAGCTACGAGAACCCGCCGCCCGGGGTGGCCCGTTCCTTGCTCAAGTCGCGCACCAATCCGGGTCAGCTCTCGAACGCGATCTCGCAGCTGCTGAGTGGCGTCAGACAGAGGTAGAAGGCGGCGCCACAGCTAAGGACCGGCTTCGCCGGTCCGATCGAGTCCATGATCCAGACCTTGGGGACAGTGCGCGGCGGCGTATGGGGAAGGGGGCACGCGGGGGGAACCGCTGGTTCCAGCCCGCGAAGCGATGCGAAGCGAGCGCCCGGCGTCAGACGTCGGTAAAGCGGCGCGTGTTGCCCATCGCCTCCCAGGCGTAGGCCTGCACGTTGGCAAGCACCTGCTTCAGGTGGTTGCGGTCGTGGTGGACCCACTCCTGGAGCAGCTCCCGGACCGTGACCGGCCCGACCGTCACGTGCTCCCCGCCCCGCGCCAGGGACTCGGCCGACAGGCCTTCCACCAGCTCGACCGAGATCACGCGCTCGGCGAGGAACTCGGCCATCACCTCCAGGCCCGGGCGCGCACAGTCGCCGCGGTCGCCGGCGACCGCCTCCTGGTCCCAGGTTTCCAGGCGCGGCCCGTCCTGCTCCAGGAGCAGCCGGATGCGGCCCGCAAAGCCGCGGCGCTCGGCTTCCAGCAGGTGGCCCAGCACCTCGTTCACGCACCATTCTCCGGGCGCGGGGCGCCACTGGCGGACCTCTTCGGGCAGCGCCTCGACCTCGACCCGGATGGAGTCGGCGGTCGACGCCAGCAGCCTCGCCACCGCGTCCACCCCGAAGCCGGCCATGGCCGGAGGATAGGTGTTACCCGGCGCGGCGCGCCAGCGTTGAGTCAGGGGTGAAGGCGCTCCTGCTGGCGGTCGCCCTGCTCGGCCTGACCGCCTGCGGCTCGGTCCCGATCGGGCCGGCCGGTCCCGCCTCGCCCTCCGCGGCGCCGGTCGGTGGGGCCGAGGTCACCGACGCCGACGAGAACAAGACCCTCCGGTACCACGTCGGTGACACCTTCGAGGTTGTCCTCCATGCTCAGCCGGGGTTCACGACCTGGCAGAACCTGCAGCCCCTCGACCGCACTGTCCTGCAGCCGATGGTCGACACCCACGCGACCGCGGTGGTGGGCGTGACGCTGGCCAAGTTCAAGGCCGCCGCGCCCGGGTCCACCGATCTCACCGCCAGCGCCACCGCCGCCTGCTCGCCTGGGGTCGCCTGCCCGGCGCTGGCGCGCCTGTGGAAGGTGACGATAGTGGTCAGCGCCTAGCCGAGCGCGCTCCGGACCGTGTTCGCTACCGCATCCAGCTCCGGCCGCGCGGGCGGGCTCTCATAGCCGGGTGGGAAGGTCAGGCCGAAACCGTCATTGCTGGTGCGGGGGATCACGTGGACGTGGAAGTGGGGCACGTCCTGGAAGGCGGCCTCGCCATCGGCGACCAGGATGTTGATCCCCTCGACGGGTAGCCCGCTGGAGCGCAGCGCCAGCGCCATCCGCCCCACCAGCTGCCAGGTGCGGTGGAGTGTCACGTCGTCGTACTCGTGCATCAGCATCCGGTGCGTGCGCGGCACCACCAGCAGGTGCCCGCGGTTGACCGGCTGGATGTCCATGAACGCCAGCATGGCCTCGTCCTTGTAGACGAAGGAAGCCGGCGCCTCGCCGCTCGCGATCGCGCAGAACACGCAGTCCAAATGCGCCGCTCAGTCTAGAGGCGCGTGCGCCGGTAAGACCCCGGTTAGACGACCCCGTGAAATCTGCGATTTCACGGGGACCCCGTTCAGCTGGCGGCTTCCGCCGGCGCCTCCGAGTCCGGCAGGGCCCGGGGCGGCCGCCGCCGGCGCCGGCGCGGAGCCCGGTCCCCTCCGCGGGCTCCGTTGCCGGCCGGCGGCGCCGCTTCGGCCGGAGGCGCGGAGCCGGCCTCGCCGGCGGAGACGGCCTCCCCGTCGCCGGCGCCGACCTCGCCGTTCGGGCCCCCGCGGCGGCGCCGCCGGCCGTGCCGGCGCGACCCCCGCTTGGGCCGCGAGAGGCGCTGCACCTGGGAGCGCACGCCCACCCGCTGGCAGGCGGTGACCACGGCGCCCACGCCGGCCACCAGCCCCTCCTCCTGGGCGTGCTCGAAGAGCGGCCCGAAGAGCTCCGGCGCGCCCCCGATCACGGTCTTGGAGTCGCCCACGATCACCAGCAGCTTCTTGGCCCGGGAGATGGCGACGTTGACGCGGTTGGGGTCGTTCAGGAACCCGATCGCCGCCCGGTCGTTGGAGCGCACCAAGGAGAGGATCACGGCATCGGACTCCCGGCCCTCGAAGGCGTCGACCGACTCCACGTCGTCGGGCGGCACGATTCCCTTGAGCGCCGACACCAGCCGGTTGACCTGGGAGGCGTACATGGCGATCACGGCCAGCTTGGCCTTGCGCACGCGCTTGCGGATGATGGTCGTGATGTCCTTGCAGAGGGCCACCTCGAACTCGTTGGCGACCGACTTCTGGGCATCCCGGTACTCGTCCTGGGCGCCGGTGTCGACCCACACCAGCTCGCGGTCGAAGGGCCAGGGCAGCGGCATCCGCGGATGCGGCGCCTCATGGATCAGCTTGCCCTCGTAGAAGAGGTCGGACACCACGCGCCCGATCGGCTCCCGCATCCGGTACTGGCGCGGCAGCATGATCCGCGACTGGTGCGGGACCTTGTCCCACATGAAGCCGTAGAAGCTGCCGTCGCGGACCAGGACGTCGAGGTCGCTCTTGATCTCGTAGGTCATGGCCGCCTCCTCCATGACCGGCGGCAGCTGGTTCAAGTCGCCGATCATGACCCAGCGCTTGGCCAGCGGCATCAGCGCCAGCGCCTCGTTGGAGCGGACCTTGTTGGCCTCGTCCAGGATCAGCCAGTCGAAGACTCGGAAGCGGAGCCGGCTGTCGATGGCGAGCCGGTTGCAGGTGCCGGCGACCAGGTTGTAGGGGTCGAGGTCGTCGCCCTCGACCAGGGTCTGGCGCAGCCGCCGGGGGACCTTGGCCAGCTCGGCGATCCGGGCCTGGCGCACGTGGCTGAATCCGAGCAGCCGCTCCTGGCCGGTGTCGACCGCGTCGTTGGAGTGCGAGCTGAGGAGGATGGTGGCGTCGTTCTGGCGGCCCAGGATGCGGCGGATCGACTCCACGATGGCGGTCGTCTTGCCGGTGCCGGGCGGGCCCTGGATCATGTAGAGCTGGCCCGGGCGCATGCCCATCACGCGCGCCACCGCCTCGGACTGCTCCTCGTTGGGGTCGGGGAGATGGTGGGCCCGCTTGCCCTCCAGCGTCACCCGCGGCGGCGAGCCCAGCCAGCCGGGGTCGGCCAGCTCGGCGGCCACCGCGCCCGTCCGCGGCGACCCGATCTGGAGCTGGCGGATGACCGAGCGCTGGGCTTCGAACATCTCCACGCTGGCGGTGGGCAGCAGGACGCCCTCGTCCGGCAGGGGGTCGTAGCGGCGGAACGAGACCACCAGGCTGGAGCCCTGGATCCGCTCCAGGGACATGCCGCGGTACTCGGGGAAGCCCGGCGAGCGCACGGTCAGCGAGTCGATGCCGCGGTAGATGCGGGCGTCGGAGCCGTCGACCAGGTTGAGGACCGCGCGCACGTACTCGCCGCCGCGCATGTCCTCGCCGCAGTTGGGGCAGTGGATGCCGTTGCTGGTGGGCGAGATCTCCTCGCACTTGGGGCACTCGATCCACTGCTCGGTCGCCTCGTAGCGGCGGATCGCCGCCTCCGCCAGTGATTCCCGGTAGTCGCGCAGGTGCTCGATGAAGCGCAGGGTCGAGTCGAGAATCGGCTCGGCCTTGCCCTGCTCGCGCAGCTGGATGGCCGTGAACCCCTCGAGGTCGCCGTCCCACTCCTCGACCAGCTGCAGCTCCTGCCAGCGCAGGCGCAGCCGCGACTTCTCCATCTCGTAGGGCTGGTCGAGCTGCTGGAAGTCGGTGATCTCGAGTGCCAGCCCACGAGGCGTGCGGCCCAATTTGCCGGTGATCAGGGTGTCGCCGACCTGGCCGATGAACTCGAGCGGGCGCTCGGGCTTCTTGACCTGGTAGGTGCCGTCGATCTCCTTGGCCGCTTCCAGGATCTGGCGGAGGTACTCGGCGCCGCCGAGCGCCTGCAGCGCGGCCACCTTGATGGCGGCCGGGGTGTCGGGCCGGATCCGGATGCCGAAGCGGCCGGATTGGATGACCTCGCCGGGGATCTCGGGATCCCACAGGGGCAGGACGTCGCCGGGGTTGGGCGTGCTCATGGTTGGTTGGGTGGCCTGGGTAGTGACGCGCCGCGGGGCGGGTGCAAGGGCAGTTCCAGTTGGAAGCAGAAGAGAGATGGGGGTCCCGCTGACGGGACCAGCGGCCCAATGGCCGGCGCCCACATTAGAGGATCGATCCCCTCGTCCGCAATAGGGATCCTACCCAGCCGCCGCGGAATATACGCCTCTCCGCCTGGGTAGTTGCTTATGCAATCAATTTCTTTGGAGGCGCACAAATGACTCAGACCTATTCGATCGACCCCAACCACTCCCGGCTCGAGTTCTCGGCGAAGCACCTGATGGTGACCACCGTTCGGGGCCAGTTCCAGGACTTCACCGGCAGCGTCGAGCTCACCGATGACGATCCCGCCTCGGCGCGCGGCCGGTTCGCGATCAAGACCGCGAGCCTGTGGACGGGCAGCGAGGACCGCGACAAGCACCTGCGCTCGGACGACTTCTTCGGCGTCGAGAAGTACCCGGAGATGACCTTCCAGAGCACCGAGGTCCAGAAGACCGGCGAGAACTCCTACACGGTCGTCGGCGACCTGACGATCCGTGAGACCACGCGTCCCATCACCCTCGACGTCGAGGTCGAGGGCCAGATCGTCGACCCCTGGGGCAACGAGCGCGTCGGGCTCTCCGCCCGCGGCAGGCTCAACCGCAAGGACTGGAACCTGAACTGGAACATGGCCCTGGAGACGGGCGGCGTGCTGGTCTCCGACAACATCAACATCACCGCCGAGGTCGCCATCGTCCGCAAGGCGGAGGTGGCAGCGACGGCGTAACCCGACACCCAAACGGCCCTCCCCGTTTCGGGGAGGGTAGGGGTGGGGCAGCGACGGCGTAACCCGACACCCAAACGGCCCTCCCCGTTTCGGGGAGGGTAGGGGTGGGGCAGCCACGGCGTAACCCGACACCCAAACGGCCCTCCCCGTTTCGGGGAGGGTAGGGGTGGGGCAGCGACGGCGTAACCGAAAGACCCCCTCCCCTCAGGGGAGGGTTGGGGTGGGGTTCACTCCGGCAACGGCAGGCCCCGAGTCTCCGGCAGCCACAACAGCAGCCCGGCCCCGCCGAGCGCCGCCACCGAGGCGAGCGCCACGGCGGGGCCGAGCCCTATATGTGGCTCGATCAGGGCCACCAGCTGCAGCCCGGCGATCGCCCCCGCCGCCGTGCTCACCGCGACCACCGCTTCCGATGTGGCGCGGGCGCGGGTCGGGAACAGCTCCGCGAACCAGGCGCCGGTGACCGGCGCCGCCGCGCTGGCCAGCGCGCTCCAGGCGATGTTGCCGCCCCAATAGAGGGCGGTGGCCCCGGTCGCGAAGGTGAGGCCGGCGGCCACCGGCGTCAGCGCCGAGAGCGCGACCCCGACCCCCCGGCGCCCGTAGCGGTCACCGAGCCAGCCGCCGGCGCCGAAGCAGACCGCGCCCACCAGGCCCGCCGCCACCACCACCGCGCTCAGCTGGCCGGAGGACATGTGCAGCGACCGGCTCCCGAAGAGCACCACGAACAGCCCGGCCGGCTCGTAGAAGATCGCGGCCAGGGCCGTGACCGCGACCAGCAGCGTGAGCCGGCCGCGAAACGGGGGCTCCGCCATCGCGCGCAGCAGCGAGCGCGAGGCATGAGGGGCCCGAGCCCAGACCGCGGGATCGGGCAGCGCGAGCCAGATCACCGGCGGCGCCAGCACCCCGGCGGCGCCCACCCAGTACAGCCAGCGCCAGTGCGGGGCCACCAGCGGATAGGCCAGAGTGGTCAGCCCGATGCCCAACCCCGCGGCCAGGGTGAGCGTGCTCACCGCCAGCGCCCTGCGCCCGCCCGGCATCTCTTCGACCACCAGTGCGGTGGCCACGCCTGCGGTCGCCGTCTCGAAGCACACGCCCACCAGCCGCGCCGCCGCCAGCCAGGCCAGCGAAGGGGCGAGCGCGCTCCCGGCGTCGATCAGCGAGAAGCCGAGGACCGCCACCGCCAGGACCCGGCGGCGGCCCGCGACATCGGCCAGCGCGGCCAGGGGCAGGGCTCCGAGGGCGCCCAGGGCGAGGACCGATCCGAGCTCGGACAGCTGCGGAACCGGCGCCTGGAACTCGGCCGCGATGCCCGGCAGCCCGAGCACCAGGATCGCCGAGTCGTAGCCAGCCAGGAGCACGGCCAGGCCGGCCAGCGCCAGCACCCGGGCCTGGCGCCGCGTCAACTCTCGAGCAGTCCCAGGCGGCGCAGCAGGTAGGGGCCGGGGCCCAGGAAGCCGCAGGTCCCGCCGATGTGCGCGATCGCGACGCCGAGCAGCGAGGGCGGGCCCGGCAGCAGCCAAAAGCCGAGGCCGAGCGGGATCCCGGCGCCTGCGGTGACCAGCACGTCGATCCACCTCCACGAGCCCAGGCGGTGGTAGAGGACGTAGACCACGGTGGCGATCACGAATCCGGCGGGCGCCCCCAGCAGCACCGAGAGGCCGCCCTGCATCAGGCCCCTGAAGAACGCCTCCTCGAGGGGCCCGTTGAGCACGTAGTAGGCGCCCTGCAGGCCCGCGTCGTCCGGGCCGGCTGGCACCCGCAGGCCGCCGCGCAGGCGCGTCAGCGGCAGCTGCACCGCGACCGCGGCCGCGAACAGCGCGACGCAGCCGAGACCGCCGAAGAGCAGCTGCGCGCGGAGGTCGCCCGGCGCCAGCCCCAGCCAGGCCGGGCGCCACAGGGCCCAGACCAGCAGGACCGCAGCCGCGAAAGGACCGAGGCGCTGGAGCAGGTCGCCGCGCATCCAGGCCCAGCTCTCGGCCACGCTGGTCAGCTGGAGCTGGGCCGGCCGCGCTGCCGGCGGGCTGTCCTCTCCGATCAGGCCAAGCGCCCGAGCAGCCGCGAGAGCACGTAGACCTGCGCCGCTCGCTCCAGGACCTCGAGCCGGTAGAACGCCTCCTCCAGGTCGCGGCCGACCGTCACCGATCCATGGTGGGCGAGCAGCACGGCGTAGCGGTCGCCCAACGCCCGCACCGCCGCCTCACCCAGCGCCGGATCTCCGGAGGCGACATGGCCGGCCACCGCCACCGGCCCGCCCAGCACCGGCGCCACCTCGTCGAGGAGTGCCGGCAGCGGGTACCCGGTCACCGCCAGCACGCAGCTGTACACGGGGTGAGCGTGGACGATCGCGCCCACGTCGGGCCGGGCCGTGTAGATGGCGGTGTGGACGGCCCGCTCCGACGAGGGCGGCAGGGGCCCCGACCAGGAGGCGTCGGCCGCCACCGCCACGATCTGCTCGGGCCGCGTCTCGTCATAGGGGATCCGGGTCGGTGAGATCAGCATCCCCTGGCCGTCGCGCAACGAGAGGTTGCCATCCGCACCGACCACGTAGCCTTCGGCCAGCAGCCGGCGGCCGAAGGCTACGAGCTCAGTTCGGGCGGTTTCGGGTGAGCTCGCGCTGGCGCTCCTTCCAGTAGTCCAGGCGGCGGCGCAGCCGGTCCCGCTCGGCGATCAGGACCCGGAGGTCGGTCTTGCCGACCTCGTCCCGGGCCTCGGCTTCGGTCATCGTGCGGAGGGCCTCGCTGGCCGAGTCGACCAGGCGCTCCTTGAAAAGGACCAGCTCGGAGTACACCGTGATCCAGTGCGCGGCGTCCTCGATGTACCCCGTGTGCGGATCCTCGCCATCCAGCAGGCGGTCGGGATCGACCGCGCGCGAGGCGGCTTTCTTGTCCAGATCCTCGTTCTTCTTCATGCAACTCCCCTGTTAAGGCAGGATATCAACGCCCCGCGGCAGCGGCCATAATCGGGTGCCCTTGCAGGTACCCCTCGACTCCCTGGCCGGGCCCGTCCGTGTGCTCGCGGGGCCCGGCACCGGCAAGACGCGGGCGCTGGTCGAGCTCTACGCGGCGCTGGTCCGCGAACGCCGGGCGCCGCGCTCGCGGATCCTGGTCCTCACCTTCTCCACGGCGGCCGCGGCCGAGATCGCGCGCCGGGTCGACGCCGAGCTCACCGACTCTTACGACCGGGCCTCGATCTCGACCTTCCACAGCTTCTGCTGGCGCCTGCTGCGCGAGCACCGGCCGGACGCCGACCGGCTCCTCATCAGTGGCTTCCAGGAGTGGGCGGCCATGCGGCGCACGCTCGATGAGGCGGACCCGGTCCGTTTGGGACCATTTGGGCCCGACCGGCTACGCCGGAGCGACGCCTTCGCCCAGGACTTGCTCGCCTTCGTGGCCCTGCTCAAGCAGAACCTCGAGTACCCCGGCACCTTCGCCCTGTTAGCCGAGACGGCCGGCAGCCCGCGCATGCGCGCACTGGCGGTGATCTACGCTCAGTACCAGGCGCGCCTGGAGCGCGCCCGCCTGGTCGACTTCCGCGACCTGGTCGCGGGAGCCATCGAACTGCTGACGCTCCAGCCCGGGGCGGCCAGCTTCGACTACGTCCTGGTCGACGAGTTCCAGGACGTCGACCCGGCCCAGTTCCGCCTCCTGCGCATGCTGGCGCCGCCGGGGGCCCGCCCGCGCCTGGTGGTCTTCGGCGACCCCGACCAGTCCATCTACGGCTTCCGCGGCACGGTCCCGCGACTGCTCACCGAGGAGTTGGAGTCGGTGTACAGGCCGGCCACCGTGGAGCTCGACGTCTCGCACCGCTGCCCGCCCGCGGTCCTGGAGGCCGGTGAGCGGCTGCTGGCGGCCACCCAGCCCCGGCGCGCCCCCCGCCACGCCCGCGCGGAGCAGCCGGCGGGGCCGGCGATCATCGTGGCGCGGGAGGGGAACTCGGTCGACGAGGCCTTCTTCGTCGCCCGCGAGATCCGGCGCCTGATCATCGAGGACGGCCGGCAGCCCTCCGACTTCGCCATCCTCCTGCGCAGCACGGCCACCCTCTCGGCGCCTTTCGAGGAGGCGCTGCGGGCCCTCGACGTGCCCCACGAGGTGCGGGGACTGGGCGCCCTGGCCCGCAACCAGGCGGTGCGCTTCGTACTCACCTACCTGCGGGCGCTGGGCGATCCCGACGACGCGGAGGCGCTGGAGCGCCTGCTCTCGTCCGGCCTGGTGGGGGTCGACCAGCGCACCGTGGGCCGCCTCCGCCGGCACGCGGTGGACGAGGGCCGCCCCTTCCCGAAAGTGCTCCGCCGCCTGATGTACCTACTGGCGGACAGAGACCCAGCGCGCTGGCCGATCCCGTGGGGCCAACGAGACTCCTCCCCGCTCGGCGGGGAGGTCCCTCCGCCAAAGGCGGAGGGGGAGGGGGACGTGGTGAGCCCAGCGCCCCCACCCCGCGAGCCGGACTACGTCCAGTACCTGAAGGATGCGGAGCTCGACGCCCTGCACAACGCGCTCGGCGCCTACCACCGCCTGCGCACGCGGGTGAACACCCTCCCCCTGGCCGCGCTCGCCTACGCGGTCCTCATCGAGACGGGCATGCTCCGCCGCCTGCTGGCGCTCGACCTCGACCCCGCCGAGCGCGCCGACGCCCTGGCCGACCTGCGCGCCACCGCCCAGGGGCTGGCCGAGCTGGAAGAGGTCACCGAGCGCCTCACCGGCGCCAAACCCTCACTCGCCGACCTCGGCCCCCGCCTCGACTCCCTGGTCGCCCGCGCCGTCGACGACGCCGAGGCGGCGCCCGCCACCAGGGACGCGGTCCAGGTGCTGACCGTGCACCAGTCCAAGGGCCTCGAGTTCCCGGTGGTCTTCCTGGCCGGCTTCGCGCACGGCGTCTTCCCCGTGGCCGCCCGCCCGCATCCCCTCCTCGACGCCGGCGACCAGGCCTGGCTGGAGAAGCAGCTGACCGGCTTTCAGCCCTCCTGGCCGCGCGACGAGGTCGAGCAGCTGTCCGAGGAGGCGCGCCTCGCCTACGTCGGGATGACACGTGCGCGCGAACGCCTCTACCTGACATTCGCTGCCGAGTACGACGAGCCGGCGGGCCCTTCCCCCTTCCTGGAGCTGGCCGCCCCCGACGCCGACCCGCGCGCCGACACCCGCGCCGCGGGCCTCGCCAGCCCGGAGGAGGCGCTCACCCGGCAGGAGGCCGAAGTCGTGCTCGCGGTCCACCGCCAGGCCCTCACGGCGCCGGACGATCAGCGCCTGGCCGAGCTGGGCGTCGACCTGGCGTTCGTCGGCTCGCCGGACTCCGGCGCCCCCTTCCAGCCGCAGGGGGCGCCGCCGGTCGGCGTCAACCCCGGCCACTTCAGCGCCACCGCCCTCAACGACTACCTGAAGTGCCCCCGGATCTACTGGTACAACCACCACCCCGGCCTGGCCTCGCCGCCGCGCAGCGTGGAGATGGAGCGGGGCAGCTTCCTGCACGAGGTGCTGGAGGAGTTCCATCGCCGGGAGGGCGAGTGGCGACCGCTGCCCGTGGAAGCCCAGCGCCACTGGCTGGAGGAAGCCCTGCAGGGCCACCTCGAAGAGTACCTGGCGGGCGTGGAGGGCGTGCTCGAGAGGAAGGCGGAGGAGCAGGAGGTGCGCCGGATACTCGAGAACTACGTCCGCTTCGCCACCTCCGCCCAGCCGATCCGGCGGCTGGGCACCCGGGCCACCGAGCTCAAGTTCACGCTCGACCTCGATGGCGCCGAGATCCACGGCAAGATCGACCGCATCAACGACACCGGCGACGGCACCTGCGAGGTGGTCGACTACAAGACCGGCCGCGGCCACGGCGCCGACCGCACCTACGACGCCTACTTCGGCCCCGAGCTCCACGACGTGCAGCTGACGCTCTATTACCTGGCCTGCCGGGAGGGCGTCGGCCCCGATGGCGAGCGCATCGACCTGGAGCCGCGCTGGCTCTCGCTCTGGTACCCGAAGGACTGGGTCTACAGCTCGATGCGGCAGGTCCTGTTCGCGGTCGGCCAACCGGCGCCGGGCGTGCGCGAGTGGGTGCAGAAGCCGCTCCAGCCGGCCGACCTCGAGCGCGGCCGGGAGACCGTCGTGACCGCCATCAAGCGTATCCGGGAGGGCGACTTCCGTCCCACCCCACGGGACGTCGTGGGCACCTGCCTCAGCTATTTCGGCTGCCCCCACGCCACCATCTGCCCCCGAGTAGGGACCCCGGTCGAGTGATCACTCAGACCCCCTCCCCTCCGGGGAGGGTTGGGGTGGGGCCAGCGGGCCGCCCCAAGCCCACCCCTGAGCAATCCGCCGCCGCCCACGCCGGCCCCGCCGGCGCCTACCTGATCGCGGCCGGCCCCGGCACCGGCAAGACCTTCACGATGGTCGAGCGCTTCTGCTGGCTGGTCGAGGCACAGCGCATACCAGCCACCCAGATCCTGGCGGTGACCTTCACCGAGGCCGCCGCCTCCGAGCTCCGGGAACGGGTGGCCGAGGAGCTGACCGCTCGCGGCCGCCGCCAGGAGGCCGCGACCCTAGACGCGGCCTGGATCGGCACCTTCCACGGCGTCTGCGCCCGCCTGCTGCGGGAGAACGCCTACGTGGTCGGGCTGCCGCGCGAGATCCGGGTCCTCGACGAGCTCGACCAGCGCCTGCTCGCGCAGCGGCTGGCGGCCCGCCTGCGCAGCGGCCAGGCCGGCGACCTCGACCCCGACTCCTTCAGCGCGCTGCGCCCCGACGAGGTCGCCGACCTGGTGCGCGACGGGGTCGACTTCGCGCTCAAGCTCAAGGGCCGCGGCATCGGCCCCACCGCCTTCTGGGACCGGGCCCTGGAGCTGCACGCCGCCCAGTGGAGCGACGCCGCGCTCCCGGCCGCGCGCGCCGAGGCCGAGGCGATCCGGGTCCTGCACACCGTGTACGCGTCCTACCAGTCCTGGCTGGAGGCCGAGCACCGGCTCGACTTCGACGACCTGGTGCTGGCCGTGATCGACGCGCTGCGCCGGGTCCCCGAGTTCCAGACCCTGGTCCGGACAACCTTCCGCTCGGTGGTGGTGGACGAGTTTCAGGACACCAACCGCATCCAGCTCGAGCTGATCCGACTGCTCGCCGCCGACGGCTTCGCCAACGTGGCCGTGGTCGGCGACGCCAAGCAGTCGATCTACGGCTGGCGCGACGCCGACGTCGAGAACATCCGGAGCCGCTTCCCGGGCCAGCGGTTGCCGCTGACCCGCAACCGGCGCTCGGTGCAGCCCGTGCTCGACCTGGCCACCGCCTTCATCCGCGTCGACCCCCTGTTCCTGGACGAGCCCCCACTGCTGGCCGAGCGGGGAGCCGGCGACAACCGTCCGGTGACGGTCGCGATGGCGCCCGACCCGGCCGCCGAGGCCCGCATGGTGGCCTCCGAGATCCGGCGCCTCAACCAGGGCGGGATGCCCTACTCCGAGATGGCCGTCCTGGCCCACTCCATCAAGCGTCTGCCGCGCGAGTTCGAGGAGGAGTTCCGCCGCCAGGGCGTGCCGTACCTGACCTCGGCCGGGTCCGGCTTCTTCGACCGCGAGGAGGTCAAGGACGTGCTCGCCCTGCTGCGCCTGGTGGCCGATCCGATGGACGACGCGGCGCTGGTGCGCGTGCTCCAGGGGCCGGTGGTGCGGGTCGGCGACGACGCCATGTACCAGCTCGCGGCCCGGCGCTTCGGCAAGCGGGGCATGCGCCTGCGCGACTGCTTCGAGGAGGCCCAGAGCTCAGGATTCCCTGAACTTCCTGAGAACGTGGCAGCGCGGGCGCAGAGCGTGCTGGGGGCCGCGGACCGGCTGGCTGAACGCCGCGACGCTCTCACCGTGGCCGACGTCATGAACCAGCTCCTGGAGGCCACCGGCTACCTCCGCCACTGCCAGCTGCGGTCCGCCCGGGAGGGGCCGCGGGCGCTGCTCAACCTGCGCAAGGTCTTCCGCATGGCCAACCGCTTCGAGCGCGACCGGCCGCTGGCCGGCCTGGCCGACTTCGTCGCCCACCTGGACCGCATCATGGAGGCCGACCTTCCGGTCTCCGAGGCCGAGGTCGAAGCCGCCGACGCGGTGCGGCTCAGCACCATCCACGGCGCCAAGGGCCTGGAGTTCCCAGCCGTCTTCCTGGTCAACCTGCGACCCCCGCGGGTGCGCGACACCGAGCGCCTCTTCTTCGACCCCGACAGCTTCGGCTTCGTCATGAAGTGGTGGCACAACAGCCCGCACCCCCACTACAAGTCCGTCCTGCCCGGCGCCGCCGGGCTGGTGGTGGCGAGGCAAGAGCGCCGGCGCATGGTCTACGTGGCCCTCACCCGGGCGCGCGACCGGGTCTACGTCTCGGCCAGCCGCGAGGAGGACTCGCCCGAGGCGGTGGAGCCCGAGGCCGACGACTTCTTCGGCGAGATCATGCGCTGGGCGCTCCTGAACCCCGAGGTGGCCGAGATTGTGCAGTCCGAGCAGCTCGACCTGCCCGTGCCCGACGGCACCGGCGCCGAGCGCCCAGGCGACCAGGCGGCGGTGCAAGCCGTGATCGCGAGGCTGGAACTGATAGACGGGACCCCCTCCCCGCAGGGCGGGGAGGGTCGGGGTGGGGTCGGGACTGACCTGGTGCACCTGTCGTTCTCGGACCTCCACCAATACGAGCTCTGCCCCGTGCGTTACCGCTACCGCTCGGTCTGGCAGGTCCCCGCCCCACCCGATGAGCTTCTCCCACGCGCCCTGCAAGCGATGGGCTCCACCGAGCTGGGCCGCTCCGTGCACGAGGCGCTGGCGGCCTGGCACCTGGGCCAGGGACCCGATTTGCTGGCCCTCTACTCCGGCCCCCAGAGCGGCCGCGCCCTGCTCGAGCGCTACGCCGCGCACGCGCTCTCCAGGGCGCACAGGCTGGGCGCCGAGGTCGAGTTCAACCTCCGCCTCAGCGGCGCCCGCTTGCGCGGCCTGGTCGACCTCGTCTGCACCCTGGACGGCCGCCTCACCCTGGTCGACTTCAAGACCAACGCCCGCCTCGACGCCGCTCTGCTGGCCGCCTACTCCACCCAGCTCCGCCTCTACGGCCTGGCCGCGCGCGAGGGCCTGCTCCCGGGAGGCCCGGTGGCCGACCCGGGCCTCATCCTCTTCGACCTCCGCCGCGGCGAGGCCATCGAGGTCAGGCCCGACCCGGATGGCGTCCGCACCCTCGCCGAGGACATCGCCGGGAAGATCGCGGCCGGCGATTTCAGGCTCGGCCCCGAGCACGCCGACCGGCCCTGCCGGCTCTGCGCCTACCGCCCGGTCTGCCCCTCAGCGCGGGAGTGACCCCGGCATTGTCCGGACAATGCCCCCACCCGCGGCCGGCGCCAGCCGCATTCCCCGGGAAATGCCACGCATAGATGCCAAGGCTGGAGGAGCGCTATTTCGAGCGGCGCCAGATCCGGGAGGCGATCGCTTTCGCGGAGGCGGGCGGGATCGCCGTGCACCGCAACTTCGACCACTACCACGGCACTCAGCACCGGCGCGGATTCCCCATGCAGAGGCCGTTCCTGCACGTGATCGGCCGCCGCGAGGTGCTCGCCGAATGGGGCGCGCGGCACGGCCTCCGGCCGGAGTGGATCCAGCCCGAGCGGCGGCGCAGCGTGGCCCACTACGACGTCTTCGGCGAGTTCGCCGAAGCCCTGATCAACCGGCTCAGTCCGCCTGACGCGTCCTGACGCAACGCGTTATAATGGCCCCATGAGCATTGATATCAAAGAGATCCAGGAGGGGGCCGCCGAGGCCCGGGAGACGGTCGCCGACGTGGCCACCGGCGCCATCGTCGACGTGGTCGGCGCCGCCACCCACCCCGTCACCACCGCGCGCCGCACGGTGCGCCGGCTGAAGCGCCAGGGCGATCCGGTCAACACCCGGATCGGCCGCCAGGTCACCCGCACCCGCCGCGAGGTGAAAGAGGCCGTGGACGACGTGGTCAGCGGCAACCTCGCCCAGCGCCTCGCGCTGAAGGGCATCCGGGCGACCCGGAACCGCGCCCGCCGCCAGGACATCGTGGGCGACGTGCTGTACGTCGGCCTCAGCCTGCTGCACCGCGGTCTCAGCGACACGCTCCACCAGCTGAACAAGCTCGAGGACGCCAGCCAGCCGCCGGCCCGCAGCGCGTCGGCAGCGCCGGCCCGCCGTGCCAGCACCGGCCGGTCGCGCCGCAGGACGCGCACCACCCGTCGCGCCGCCTAACCCGACCACACCTCCGTGAGAGGGCGTCCCCGCCAGGGGACGCCCTTCTTGTTTAGAGTCGTGGCCGCATGGCGGTGGTCGCGACCGGCTCGGTCGCTTTCGATTACATCCTCACCTTCAAAGGCCACTTCGGCGACCACATCCTCCCCGACAAGAAGCACATCCTCAACCTGAGCTTCCTGGTCGACACCTTCCAGAAGCGGCGCGGCGGGGTGGCCGGCAACTACGCCTACAGCCTGTGGCTGCTGGGGTACCCGAGCGCGGTGCTCGCCACCGCCGGCGAGGACGGCGCCGAGTACCGCGACTGGCTCTCGGCGCGCGGCATCGACGTGCGGGGGCTGCGCATCCTGCCCGACGAGCACACCGCCACCGGCTTCACCACCACCGACCTCGACGACAACCAGCTCACCGGCTACTACGGGGGCGCCATGGTCAAGGCGGGCCAGCTGGGGATCGCCGACACCGTGCCCGAGCCGGAGGCGGTGATCATCGGCCCCAACGCCCCCGACGCCATGGTCAGGCTGGTCAACGAGTGCCGGGAGGGCGGGCTGCGCTGGGTCTACGACCCCGCCCACCAGCTCCCGCACTCCTCCGCGGAGACGCTGGTCGACGGCGCCCGCGGGGCCTGGATCCTGATCGGCAACGACTACGAGCTGCAGCTGATCCAGGACCGCACGGGCAAGGACCTAGCGGGCCTCCTGGAGCTCAGCGAGATCGTGGTCACCACGCTGGGCAAGGACGGCTCCCGCATCGACACCCGCGACGGGTCACACGAGATCCCGGCCGCGGCCCCGGTCGCCCTCGTCGACCCCACCGGCGCCGGCGACGCGTACCGGTCGGGCCTGGTGGCCGGGCTCCTGCGCGGCCTGGCCGTCGAGCAGGCGGGGCGGGTGGGGGCGCTGGCGGCCACCTACGTCGTGGAGCAGACGGGGACCATCGAGCACTCCTACACGAGGGAGGACTTCGGGGCGCGCTACCGGGAGGCCTTCGGCGAGGAGCTGCCCGGGGCGCTGTTCGCGAGCGAGTAGCGAGCAGGCGGTGGACGTCTTCGAGGCCATCCGCACGACCCGCGCCATGCGCCGCCTCGACCCCGCGCGACCGGTCGCCGAGGGAGACCTCAAGTCCGTCCTGGAGGCCGCCACCCGCGGGCCCAGCGGAGGCAACCTGCAGCCGGTGCGCTGGCTCGTCGTGCGCCACCCCGAGCTCAAGCGGCGGGTGGGCGAGGTCTACCGGGAGCAGGCCCACCAGTTCCTGCAGCGGTTCAGCGAGAGGACGCCAGACGTGCGCTCCTACTACCACCTGGCGGATCACCTGGGCGAGGCGCCGGTCCTGGTCATACCCTGCGCCGCGGGCGATCCGGCGCGGCTGCCGGCCTCGGTCTATCCCGCCGTCCAGAACCTGCTGCTGGCGGCGCGGGCGCTCGGCCTGGGCAGCACGCTGACCACCATCCACCGCGGCAACGAGACCGCGGTCAAAGAGATCCTCGGCATCCCCGAGGAGGTCCACACCTTTGCCATCATCCCCCTCGGCCATCCGCTCGGCCGCTGGCGCGAGGCGCCGCGCCGGCCGCTGCGCGAGCTGGCCTATGAGGACCGGTGGGGCCGACCGCTCAGCTGAACTTGCGCTGCTGGTCCCGCCGGTAGGCCCGGACCGCCAGCGAGAACAGGATCAGGGCCCAGACCGCCGACCAGGAGAGCGCCCAGCCCAGGGGCTCGTCCGCGTGCTTGATCGGCGTGTAGGCGAGCTGGGCGTAGTGGTAGGTCGGGAGGTACCTGGCGACCTTCTGGATGAAGTCGGGCAGGTCGGCGACCGGCACGAACATTCCCGACGCGAAGGCCATGGGCAGGTAGACCAGGTTGGCCACCGCGGGTGCCGCGTTGGGCCCCGCCGAGTAGCCGATGGTCATCCCCAGACCGATCAGGGGCAGGGCTCCGAGCAGCAGCAGGCCGACCACCTGGAGCCCGGTCTGGACCGGGAAGCGCACGCCGCCGGCCAGCACCACGAAGGCGATCAGAACCAGCAGCGCGATCAGCGCGAACAGGAGGGCGTTGAAGACGCTGGCCAGGATCGCGACCCCGGGCGGGAGCGGCGTCGCCCTCTGCAGGAGGTCGATCTTCTGTCCGCGAGCCGTCGCCACCCCGATCCCGAAGCTGAAGACCATGACGCTGGAGACCGCGTAGGCGCCGAACGAGCACATCAGGTAGAGCCCGACGCTGGTGCCGTCCGCGAAGTGCTTGCCCGCATTGGGCAGGCCGAAGAACGTGTAGAACACCACCGGCAGCGCCAGGCTGGTGAGGCTGAAGGCGGGGATGCGGACGTAGCTGACGATCTGGGCCCGGGTTTGCGCGAGCAGCATGGGCAGGATGGGCGCGACCACCCTGCGAGCGCCCGTCGGCGCGACGGCGCTCAGGGGACGGCCGGCGCCGGCTGCCGGCTGGTCAGGGTGACGAAGGCTTCCTCCAGGTCCGCGCCGGCCACCTCCAAGTCGTGCACCGCCAGGCCGCGCCGAAACACCTCTCGAAGCAAGCCTTCCGGCTGGTTGCTGAGCATCCGCACGCGCCGGCCGTCGATCTCCAACGAGCTGTAGGGCAGCCCCGCCAGCTCTCTCTCCTGGAGGGCGTGGTCGCTGGTGAAGCTCACGCGCTTGCCGGCGACGCGGGACTTGATCTCGCGCGGCGAGGCGTCGGCGATGACCAGGCCGCGGTCGATCACGATCACCCGCTCCGCCAGCTCGTCCGCCTCCTCCAGGTAGTGGGTCGTCAACACGATGGTCCTGCCCGCGGCCGCGAACTCCTTGATGCCGGCCAGGAAGCTGCGCCGCGACTCCACGTCCATGCCGACGGTGGGCTCGTCCAGGAAGAGCAGCTCGGGGTCGCCGCACACGGCCAGCGCGTAGTACAGGCGCTGCCGCTGGCCACCCGACAGCTTGGCCGACTGCACGCCGGCCTGTTCCTCGAGGCCGGCCAGCGCCAGCGCCCGCTCGGCCGGCATCGGGTCCGGGTAGTAGGTCCGGAAGAGGTCGACCAGCTCCCTCACCTTCAGGGCCCCGTTCACCCCGGACTCCTGCAGCATCACCCCGCTGCGACTGCGAGCCCGCCGGTGGCCGGGGTCCAGGCCGAAGAGCAGGGCCTGGCCGCTGGTGGGCTTGCGCAACCCGAGCATCAGGTTGATGGAGGTCGTCTTGCCGGCCCCGTTGGGGCCCAGCATGGCCACCACCCCGCCGGGCTGGATGGCGATATCCACGCCGCGCAGCGCCTCCACGGTCCTGTAGCTCTTGTGGGCGGCGATCAGCTCGACCACCGCCGAAGGCTCGCTCACTCAGCAGTCCGGCAGCGCCGCCTCGAGCTGCCGGACGTGCTGCTCGAGGTGGGCGACCAGCGCCAGCCGCAGCACCTCGCCCGCGCTCATGGCGCGCCCCGACCCCAGCGCGCAGGTGCGCCGGAGGTCATCCGCGGAGGCCTTGCGCACGTACTCCAGGGTGCGGCTGTGGTCGGCCTGGATCATGGCCGCCAGCTGCGCGGCCGGCAGCTGGGCCAGCGCCGCGCCGGCGGAATCCCGCTGATTGACCATCGGCATCAGCTCGAACTCGCTGAGCGCACCGGTGCCGATCCTGTACGTCAGCATCCCGTACAGCTTGGAAAGCGCCGCTATGTGTGCCAGCACCTGGTGCGGGCTCCAGCCCGCCCCGCCGGGAGGCGCACCTTCGGGGATGCGGCCGGCCAGCTCCTGGAGACGGGCGCCGGCGGCCCGCAGGCGCTGGACCAGGCTGTCGCGCTCGATGAGGACGAACTCGTCGAGGAAGGCGTCGACGTCCGCGGGTTGGAAGCTTTCGCTCTCGGCCTGCACTCCGACACACCTTAACCTTGGGATCCATGTGCTACAGCGATGACGCGCGACCGCCGCTGCCGCCGGTCAGCGGCGCCGCCGCCGACTCCGGAGAGATCCGGCTCAAGGCACCGGATGGCAACCAGTTCGACGCCTTCTTCGCCCGCGCCCAGGCGCCCACGGGCGCCGGCATGGTGGTGATGCCCGACGTGCGCGGCCTCCACGGCTTCTACAAGGAGCTGGGCCAGCGTTTCGCCGAGACCGGCATCGACGCCGTCGCCATCGACTACTTCGGCCGCACGGCCAAGGACGGCGACCGCTCCGAGGGGTTCGACTGGAAGCCGCACGTCGAGCAGACCACCCCCGAGGGCGTCAGCGCCGACGTGGCCGCGGGAGCCGCCTTCCTGCGCTCGCCGGAGGGGGGCGGCGTCCGCAGCGTGTTCACGGTCGGCTTCTGCTACGGGGGCGCGCACTCCTGGCGGCAGTCCGCCTCCCACCCGGACCTGGCCGGCTGCATCGGTTTCTACGGGGTGCCCTCACGGGTGCGCGACGTGATCCCGGAGATGAAGGTGCCGCTGCTGCTTCTGATCGCGGGCGACGACTTCACGCCCCCCGAGGAGTTCCAGCGCTTCGACGAGGAGCTGACGGCCGCCGCGGTGCCCCACCGGATGCAGACCTACCCGGGCGCGCCCCACTCCTTCTTCGACCGCACCTTCGACGAGCACCGCAAGGCCGCCGAGGACGCCTGGAAGCGGATCCTCGACTTCGTGAAGGAGAACACGGCCGCCGGGTAGAGTGACTCCGATGGCTCGCTTGGCCACGGAGTCCAAAGAAAACCATTCGCTGATGCCGGCGGCCATGCTCGACGAGATCGAGCGCCGCCGGGCCGGCCTGGCCCGGCACATGGCGCGGGCGGTGGTGACGCTGGTGCGCTGGGACGACTCCACCGGCCGCCCCCCGCGCCCGGAGGCGATCGCCCGCGCCTGCGCCGCCGGCCTCGACCTCTTCCTGGCCACCGCCCGGGAGGCCCGGCCGGCCACCCAGCGGGAGCTGCGGGAGGTGGCCCAGCTGGGCATCCTGCAGGCGCGCGGCAGCCAGTCGGTCGAGCCCGTGCTGAACGCCTACCGGATCGCGGCGCGGGTGGCCTGGGACGCCATCATGCGGGCCTGGCGCGATCATCCCCAGGCCACGCCGGAGGCGATGGTGGTCACGGCCAACTACGTCTTCAGCGCGCTCGACCAGGTCGCCGCCGAGGTCACCCGCACCTACCTCCACGCGCGCGAGCAGCACCTGACCCGCGGCACCCGGGCCCGCACCCGCCTCTTCCACGCCCTGATCAGCGACACCTTCGACTCCGAGCTGGCGCTCCAGAAGCAGGCGCTGGGCGTCAACCTGCCGATCGCGGGTGGCTACGTCGCGGTGGTCTGCAAGGTCGATCGCGGCGAGGACGCCCTGGGCGAGGTCGGGAACCAGCTCGACCTGCCGCCCCGGGCGCTGGCCCACGCCACCGACCCCGGGACCCTGGTCATCCTCTGGCCGGCCGAGTCGACCGCGGGCGCCACGGCCGCCGCCGAGGTGGTCGCCCAGCTCCAGGAAGCCCTGGACGTGCGGGCCGGGGCGGGGCGAGTGCGGGTGCGGGGCGGCGTGGGGGCCTTCCACCCCGGGCTGCGCGGTGTCTCCCGCTCCTACCTGGAGGCGCTGCAGGCGGTCGAGGCAGGGCGCAAGATCCGGCCCGACGCGGCGGTGGTCCACCACGACGAGGCGGCGCCCTTCCTGGTCCTGGCCCAGAACCCGCTCACCGCCGAGCGTTATGTCGAGCACGTGCTGGGCCCGCTGCTGGCGGGCGAGCGCGGCCGCGAGATGCTCTTGCAGACGCTGGAGGCCTACCTGGCGCGGGGCTCCGTCAAGGATGCCGCGGCCTACCTCCACCTCCACCGCCACACCGTGCTCTACCGGCTGGGCAAGATCCGGGAGCTGCTGGGAGGCGACCCCGACGACCCGGCCCTGCGCTTCCGGCTGCAGCTGGCGCTCGACCTCCGCCGCCTGGTCTAGGGGGCCAGAAGCCACAAGAACTGGAGGTTTTGGACACCATGTCCTAAGCGGGGCGGTCTTTTTGAGCCGCAGCGCAGAGGAAGTTTGGACCCAGCGTCGGTACGCTATCCACAATGACAGAAAGCAACGGCCGCCGCGTGGCCGTCACCGGCATGGGTTTCATCACCCCCATCGGCAATGACCGGGGGACCGTCTGGTCGAACCTGGTCGAGGGCGTCTCCGGGGTGGGCCCCATCACCTACTTCGACACCACCGCCTACAGCACCAAGATCGCGGCCGAGGTCAAGGACTTCGTCCCCGAGCAGTACATGGACCGCAAGACCGCCCGCCACATCGGCCGCTACTGCCAGTTCGCGCTGGCGGCCGCCAAGCAGGCCCTCGCCGAGAGCGGCCTGGAGCCGGGCGAGCTCGACCCCGACGACGTCGGCGTGATCGTCGCCAGCGGCATCGGCGGCATGGAGGAGATCGAGAAGAGCCACACCGCGCTGCTGGAGCGCGGGGTGCGCCGGATCTCCCCCTTCACCGTGCCCATGATGATCGCGGACATGGCGGCTGGAATCGTCGCCATGCACACCCGAGCGGGCGGCCCCAACTACGCCATCGTCAGCGCCTGCGCGTCGTCCGGGCACGGCCTCGGCGAGGCCGCCGAGATCATCAAGCGCGGCGACGCCAAGGCCATGCTGGCGGGCGGCGCCGAGGCCACCATCACGCCGCTCACGATGGGCGCCTTCTGCCAGATCAAGGCGGTGAGCGAGCGCAACGACGAGCCTGAGAAGGCTTGCCGGCCCTGGGACCTCGACCGCGACGGCTTCGTGATGGGCGAGGGCGGCGTGATGTTCGTGCTCGAGGACATGGAGTTCGCACTCGCCAGGGGCGCCCACATCCAGGCCGAGATCGCGGGTTACGGCGCGACCGCTGACATGTATCACTTCACCGCTCCTCACCCGGAGGGCCTGGGCGCCAGCCGGGCCATGAAGCGCGCCCTCGACAAGTCGGGCATCGCGCCCCAGGAGATCGGCTACGTGAACGCGCACGGCACCTCCACCAAGCTGGGCGACATCGCCGAGACCCGGGCCATCAAGGCGGTCTTCGGCGACCACGCCTACAAGCTGGCGGTGAGCTCGACCAAGTCGGTGCATGCGCACCTGTTGGGGGCGGCCGGCGCCATGGAGGCGGCCGCCTGCGTGATGGCGCTCCAGGAGGGCGTGCTGCCGCCGACCATCAACCTCGACCACCAGGACCCCGAGTGCGACCTCGACTACGTGCCCAACAAGGCGCGCCGCGCGGACCTCTCGGTGGCGATGTCGAACTCGTTCGGATTCGGCGGGCACAACGCCACGCTCCTGATCCGAAAGCCGGAACTCAACTGAGGTGAGCAACACGATGGCGGAACTGAACTTCCCCGATCTTCAGCAGATGGCGGCCGAGATCCTCGGCATCGATCCCGAGGACGTGCAGATGGACAAGAGCTTCGCGCGGGACCTGGCCGCCGACTCCCTCGACCTGGTCGAGCTGATCGCGGCGGTCGAGGACAAGTACGAGGTGGAGCTGCCCGAGGAGACCCTGGAAGGCATGAAGAACGTCGGCGACCTCTGGAACTTCCTCGAGGCCAAGCAGGCGGCAGGGGGGGAGGCAGGGGGAAGGGCTATGCCCGGCCTGCCGGAGGGGGGGAGTCCCCCCCACAGAAAGGCGGGAGCCTAGCGATGGCGCTGAGAACCGCACCTCGGATCCGGAGTGACGCGGTACCCCTGCGCACCTTCAAGTCCGGCGGGCGCCCGGTGGCGATCGCGGGCCTGGGCGTGCACGCCCCCGAGCACGTCCTCACCAACCTCGACCTCGAGAAGATGATGGAGACCTCGGACGCCTGGATCCAGGAGCGCACCGGCATCAAGCAGCGGCACGTGGCCGAGCCCGGGACCACCACCTTCGAGCTGGCCACCGGCGCCGCCCGCAAGGCGCTCGCCAACGCGGGCGTGCGGGCCGAGGACCTGGACATGATCCTGGTCGCCACCTCGACGCCGGACGGCCCCTTCCCGAGCGTGGCCTGCCGGGTCCAGGAGCAGCTGGGCGTGCCCGGGGCCGTGGCCTGGGACCTGCTGGCCGCCTGCACCGGCTTCGTCTACGCGCTGGGCACGGCCGAGGCCTACATCGCGAGCGGCCGCGCCGACACCGTGCTGGTGATCGGCGCCGAGGTCCTGAGCCGGATGCTGGACTGGAACTACCGGACCACCGCGGTGATCTTCGGCGACGGCGCCGGGGCGGCCGTGCTGCGCCCGGCGACCCGGGGCGCCGGCTTCCTCAGCTGGTGCCTGGGCTCGGACGGCCGCGGCTACGACCAGATCACCGCCGGCAACGTCGAGAAGGGCACCTACGCGGCGCAGGACGACGTCAAGCCGACCATCGACATGAAGGGCCCCGACGTCTTCAAGTTCGCGGTCGACATCTTCATCCGCCAGGCCTACGCCTGCGCCGAGGAGGCCGGGCTCGCGATCGAGGACATCGACCTCTGGGTGCCGCACCAGGCCAACCGCCGGATCATCGAGGCCGCGGCGCGCCGGATCGGCCTGCCCATGGAGAAGGTGGCCTGCAACATCGACGAGTACGGCAACACGTCGACCGCCACCATCCCGCTGGCGCTCAACGACGCCCTCGCGGAGGGCCGGATCAAGACCGGCGACAAAGTGCTGATCGCGGGCTTCGGCTCCGGGCTGACCTGGGGAGCGTGCCTCCTCGAATGGGAGTAAAGCTAAGCGGCCCGATCGCCCTGCTGTTCCCGGGCCAGGGGGTCCAGAAGCCGGGGATGGGCCGCAACCTCTACGACCGCTACCCGGCCGCGCGCCGGGTTTTCGAGCGTGCCGAGGAGGTCCTCGACATGCCCGTGCGCCGGCTCTGCTTCGAGGGGCCTGCCGACGAGCTCAACCGGACCGAGATCCTGCAGCCCTGCGTGATGACCGTCTGCTGGGCGGCCTACGAGATCTACCGCGAGTCCTACGGGCTGGAGCAGGTCAGGGTCATGGCCGGGCACTCGCTCGGTGAGTTCACGGCGCTGGCCGCCGCCGGCTCCATCAGCTGGGAGACCGCGCTGCTGCTGGTCAAGGAGCGGGGCCGGATCATGGCCGCCGCCGTCACCGACCGGCCGGGCGGGATGATCGCCATCGTCGGCCTCGACGAGGCCGAGGTCGAACGCATCCGCGCCGAGGCGTCGGCGTTGGGCCGGCTGTTCATGGCCAACCGCAACGCCGACAACCAGTTCGTGCTCTCGGGCGACACGCCCGCGGTCCAGGAGGCCGAGGTGCTGGCGCTGGCGGCCGGTGCTCGGCGGGCGCTGATCCTGACCATCCCGCTCCCCGCCCACTCGCCGCTGATGGACTCGGCCAGCCGCGCCTTCACGGCCGTGCTCGACCGGCTGGCCTTCGCGATGCCCGCCTACCCGATCCTGGCCAACGCCACCGGCGACGTGATCGCCTCGGTGGGCGCGCTGCGCAGCGAGCTGGCCAACCACCTGCTGCGACCGGTCGATTGGGCCCGGACCATGGTCCAGATGCGCCGGATGCAGGTTAAGACGGTGGTCGAGCTGGGGCCCGGGCGGGTGCTCGCCAGCCTGGCCCAGAAGCACATCCCGGGTGTCACCTCCTGGAACGCTGAAGAGCTCTTCGTCGACTTTGCGGAGGGGGCGCCGGCAGCCACATGATCACCCCACAAAATCTCCGATTTTGCGGGGACCCCGAATGAGCGAGGACCTGGCGGGCAAGACCGCACTCGTCACCGGCGGCGGCAAGGGCATCGGCGCCGCCATCTCGCGCGCCCTGGCGGAGATGGGCGCGCGCGTCATCGTCAACTACCGCGGCGACGCCGCGGCGGCCAAGAGGACGGCCCAGGCGGTGGGGGGCGAGGCGGTGCAGTGCGACGTCTCCAGCGGCGAGGCGGTGGCCGCGATGGTGAAGTCGATCGGCCAGGTCGACGTGCTCGTCAACAACGCGGGCGCGGTGCGCGACAACCTGCTGCTGCGCATGAAGGAGGAGGACTGGCGGCACGTGATCGACACCGACCTCACGTCTGCCTTCCACACCACCAAGGCGGTGCTGATGGGCATGATGCGCGCGCGCTGGGGACGCGTCATCAACATCAGCTCGGTGGTCGGCATCACCGGCAACGCCGGCCAGGCCAACTACGCCGCGGCCAAGGCGGGTCTGATCGCCTTCACCAAGTCGATGGCCAAGGAGGTCGGCTCGCGCAGCATCACCGTCAACGCGGTGGCGCCGGGCTACGTGCGCACCGAGCTCACCAGCAACTCCCTGACCGAGGACATGATGAAGGCGATCGTGGAGGCCACCCCGCTCAAGCGCGAGGGAACGGTCGACGACATCGCCGCCGCGGTCGCCTTCCTCTGCTCGCAGCGGGCGGCTTTCATCACCGGCCACACGCTGGTGGTCGACGGGGGGCTGTCGATATAGCAGCGTTGAAGGAGCGCCAGGAGGTGCCGTCGGGCGGTCTCCCCCTGATCCCGCTGCCCACCAACTGCCCCGGCTGCGGCGTCGGCCTCGACGTCGAGGAGCGGCGCGCGCACGCTTACGTGTGCACGTGCGGCCATCACTTCCGGATGGGCGCCGACGCCTGGATCGCGCTGCTCGCCGATCCCGGCTCCTGGCAGGAGCGCTGGTCGGACATCCGGCCCCACGACCTGCTCGACTGGAAGCGCCCCAAGCCCTACGAGGACACCATCGAGGCCGCCCGCGACGACGGCCTCAACGAGGCCGTGCGCACCGGCCGCGCGACTATCGACGGCCGCGCGGTCTGGCTGGCGGTGTTCGACTTCCGGTTCGTGGGCGGCACGCTCTCGATCGTGGCCGGTGAGCGGCTGGCGCGCGGACTGGAGGCCTCGGCGGGATCGGGAGTGCCCTACGTGCTGGTCACCGCCTCGGGCGGCGCGCGCATGCAGGAAGGCGTGCTGGCGCTGATGCAGCTGGCCAAGGTCAACGGCGCGGTCGGCCGCCTGCACGCCTCACGCACGCCCTACATCTCGATCCTCACCGACCCCACCTTCGGCGGGGTCTCCGCCTCGCTGGCGCTGATGGCCGACGTCAACATCGCGGAGCCGGGGGCTGCCATCGGCTTCACGGGCGCCCGGGTCATCAAGCAGGCCACCTACGCCGACCTGCCCAAGGGCTTCCAGAGCGCCGAGTTCCAGCTCGCGCACGGCCAGGTCGACATGGTGGTGCCGCGCACCGAGCTGCGGCGCGGACTGGCCCAGCTGCTGGAGCTGTACAGATGAAGGGCCTGACCCGCTCCCCCGCGGGGAGGGTTGGGGTGGGGCGGGAAACCCTCTCCGTCTGGCAGCTGGTCGAGCTGGCGCGCCACCAGGACCGCCCCTACTTCCTGGACTACATGGCGCGCCTGGCGCCGGATTTCGTGGAGCTGCACGGCGACCGTCTCTCCGCCGACGACCCCGCCCTGGTGGCGGGCATCGGGACCTGGCACGGCCGGACCGCGCTGCTGATGGGCAACCAGAAGGGCCGGAACCTGTCGGATCGCCTGCGCCGGAACTGGGGGATGATGCACCCCGAGGGCTACCGGAAGGCCATCCGCCTCGCCCACCAGGCGGCCAAGTTCGGGTTCCCGATCGTCTGCCTGGTCGACACCCCGGGCGCCTACCCCGGCGCCGGCGCCGAGGAGCGCGGCATCGCGGCCGCCATCGCCGGCGCCATCCTGGAGTGGTTCACGATCCCGGTCCCGGTGGTGGCCTGCATCATCGGCGAGGGCGGCTCCGGGGGCGCGCTCGGCCTGGCGGTCGCCGACCGGGTGCTGATGATGGAGAACTCGATCTACTCGGTCGCCTCCCCGGAGGCGGCGGCGTCGATCGTCTGGCGCGACAACGCGCGCAAGGTGGAGGCGGCGGAGCAGCTGCAGATCACGTCCCGCGACCTGCTGGCGATGGGTGTGGTGGACGAGGTGATCCCGGAACCTGAAGGCGGGGCGCACCTGGACTATGACGCGGCCGCCCAGGCGCTGGATGCGGCGCTGATGCGCGCCCTGCAGCCCCTCCTCGAGGAGGACCCCAAGGTCCTGCTGGAGCGCAGATATGAGCGCTACCGCTACATCGACTCGCTGATCGGCGCGGCCGAGCACTTCGGTCCCAAGGTAGGGGTCCCCAACGAATCGCCAGATTCGGTGGGGTAGAAGGTAGGGGTCCCCAACGAATCGCCAGATTCGGTGGGGTAGAAGGTAGGGGTCCCCAACGAATCGCCAGATTCGCTGGGGTAGAAAGTCAGCAGCGACCGAAGACCGGCCTTGACTCTGACGCCGCGGCGAGTTGCATGCTGCCCGCCGTGAGCGAGCTGCTCCCGATCGGCACGTTCGCCAAGGTCGCCCGGCTGACACCGCGCCAGCTGCGCTACTACCACGCGCTCGGCCTGCTCACCCCTGCCGCCGTCGACCCCGAGTCGGGTTACCGGTACTACGCCGAGGCACAGCTGGCCGGCGCCGAGCTGATCTCGCTCCTGCGTTCGGTGGACATGCCCCTGGCCGAGATCCAGCTTCTGCTTGCCGATCGCTCCCCGGACAGGACGCGGGCAGTGTTCGAGCGCCTGCGGTCCGGTGTCGAGGCGCGGCTGGAGCGAGCCCGCAACATCCTTGACCGTCTGGATCGACTGGAGGAGGCCGCCATGCCCATGACCGATAACGCCCGGTACGCCTACCAGGCGTTCACCCCCGAGGCGCAGGAGGCCCTCCTGCGCGCTCAGGCGCTGGCCGACGAGGCGCACCAGCCGGTGATCGGTGTGGGGCACCTGATGGCGGCGCTCGCGGAGGAGCTGGGCGCGACCCCCACGGCCATCCTCGAGGCGGCCCCCCAGCTGCCCGCAGGCGAGGGGCCGGCACTCCCGGGCGAGCAGGTCAAGGCGGCCATAGCCGGCGCCTTCGAGGCCGCCGGCGTGACCGCTGCGGGCCAGGCCGACGCCGCAGTGAGCGTGCGGCACCTGGCCCAGGGCTGCCTGGCCACGACCGACGGTCGTGCCCTCGCCGCCCGGCTGGGGCTGGGCGCCAGATAGCGGATATCCCGGGTCATTCGGGTTTGGCCAGGGCCAGGGCCAGGGCCGCTGCCACCAGGTCGGCGTTTCCCCTGGCCGCCGCACCGTCGGGCATCGTGACCACATCCTCGAGGCCGACGCGGACCTCATGCCCGAGCTGGAGGCCCTGGCGGATCACGGCCCAGGTCGGCGGGCCGAGGCCGTGGTGGAGGCGGTCGGCTGTCACCCCGGCGCCATCGAGCGCCGCGTCGATCTCCAGCGCCAGCCGGCACGACGCCACGGCGTCCTCGGCGTCGTCGATCTCGACCAGCACGCGAAGGCAGCGCCCCGCCACCCGGAGCGCGCCCAGCAGCTGTGCGTCTTCGACCGACGAGAGCCCCGCCTCGACGCCGATACCGCGCGCCCACAGAGCCTCCATGACCTGCTCGCAGCCGGGCTCGGAAAGGTTCACGGAGCAGAAGTTCGGGCGCTCCCGCCAAGCCGACACCAGCTCCAGCCGGCGCGCCAGCTGCGGCTCTATCCAGGCCGCGGTCGAGAGGCCTACCGGCGTGCCCGGGCAGGCGGTCCGCACGGCGGCGACGGCCGCGTCGCACCAGGCGGCGTCGAGCGTTTCCCGCCCGGTCGCGTCGCGCGGGTGCATGTGCAGAGCGAAGGCCCCGGCGGCCACGGCGGCGGCCGCCTCCAGGGCCAGCTCCTCGGCGGTGACCGGTACCGCGGGGTGGTCCGCACGGGTCCGGGCGCCGTTCAGGCAGCACTTCACGAGTCGCGCCACGACGGCCCCATGATCGGCCCGGCGGCCCGGTGGGCTGAATCCCTAGGACATAGTGTGATAATGTACCTGTCACTTTAGTTGTAGCGGCATGGCAATACCCGAAGAATCGCCAGAGAAGAAGCAGACGCGCAAGGATCGGTTGGAGGCTGGGCGGGTGGCTCTGGTCCGCATCCGCCACCGCCTGCAGCGCATCCAGGACGAGATCGACGAGATCAACCAGAACCGGCGCAAGCCTCGCGCCGACCGCGGGGATGGATAGCTCTAGACTCGTCTGTTAATGGAGCTGGCACACCCGCTCGCGGCCATCGGCAGTGTCGTCCTCGAGCCGGGCAGCCTGCTGGCGTGGCTGATCGTGGGCCTGATCGCCGGCGCGGTGGCCGGCCGCATCGTCGCCGGCCGGGGGCTGGGCTGCATCGCGGACATCGTGGTGGGCGTGATCGGCGCCTTCGTCGGCGGCTTTGTCGTCAGCTTCTTCATCCACGGCACGACCTTCGGCTTCCTGGGCAGCATCGTGGTCGCCGTGATCGGCGCCGTCCTCTTCCTGGCCATCCTGCGCGGGCTCAGCGGAGGGCGGCTGTAGCGCTGCTCGACGCGCTCGTCGCGGCGCGCGTCTACGACCTCGAGCAGCCGCGGAGCGCGCAGGCGCCGATGCACCCGGCGCACGTGCCGCCCGGCTTCGGCTACCTCCTCCACCGCCGCCATGAGCCCGGCGGTCCCGACCGCCGCACCGGGGCTTCGGGGATCCTGGTCACCAGCGACCACGCCGGCACCCACCTCGACGCCCTCTGCCACCAGGCCGAGGAGCTGACGCTGCACGGGGCGCGGCACGTCGACCCCCGGCTGCAGACCAGCGCCGGGTTCACCGACCTGGGCATCGACACCGTGGCCCCGATCATCGCGCGCGGGGTGCTCATCGATCTCGCGCCCTGCGCGCCCGCCCGCTGGGTGCCGCTGGCCGAGGTCCAGGCCGCCGCCCGGGAGCAGGGCGTCGAGCCGCGCGCGGGCGACGTGGTGCTGGTGCGGACCGGCGGCGGCGCGCTCTGGGACCGCCCGGCCGAGTACCTGCGCAGCGCGGGCATGGCGGGCGAGGTCGCGCAGTGGCTGGCGGACGCCGGAGTGCGCGCGGTCGGCGCCGACAACGTGGCGTGGGACTGGACCGAGGGCTCAGACCCGGCGACCAGCACCACGCTGCCTGGCCACGTGATCCTGCTCGTCCGGGGCGGCATCCACATCCTGGAGCACCTCTACCTGGAGGAGCTGGCGCGGGACGGCGTGCGCGAGTTCGCGTTCGTCTGCCTGCCGCTGAAGATCAAGGGCGCCACCGGCTCGCCGGTGCGGCCGCTCGCCCTCGTGGAGTGAAGCAGCTGGCGGCCGACCTGGCCCGGCTGGCGGGCGCCGACGCCCTCCGGGAGGGAGCGGCGGCACGCGACTATCTCCACGATTCGACCGAGATGCAGGGCCTGGCCGGCCGCGCCGACGCGGTCGTGGCGCCGCCCGACGTCGAGGCGCTGCAGGCCGTGGTGGCCTGGTGCTACCAGCGCGGGATCGCGATGGTCCCGCGCGGCGGCGGCACCGGTTTCGCCGGCGGTGCGGTGCCCGAGGGCGGGGTGGTGGTGAGCCTGGAGCGGCTGGACCGGGTCCGCAGCCTGGAGCCGGAGTTCTGGCGCGCCCACCTGGAGGCGGGCGTCACCACCGGCCGCCTGCACAAGCTGGCGCGGGAGTCGGGACTCTACTTCCCGCCCGATCCCGGCGCCTCCGAGCAGTCGCAGGTCGGCGGCAACATCGCCTGCAACGCCGGCGGGCCGCACAGCTTCAAGTACGGGGTGACGCGGGACTGGGTCACGGGGCTGGAGGCCGTGATCGCGGATGGCGAGCGGGTGCGCTTCGGCGGCGCCGTGCGCAAGGACGTCGCCGGCTACGACCTGCGCTCTCTGCTCTGCGGCTCGGAAGGCACGCTGGGCGTCGTCACCGCCGCCTGGCTGCGGCTGATCCCGGCCCCGGAGGCGGCGATCCCGCTGGTGGCCTCTTATCCGGCGACGGGCCAGGGCGTGGCCGCGCTCCGCCGGGTCTACGGCTACGGCCTGCGGGCGGCCGTGCTGGAGTATCTCGACGCGGGCGCGGTAGCCGCCAGCGCGGCCGCCTTCCCGGGCGGCCTCCCGTCCGGGACCGGGTTCCTGGTCATCACCGAGGCGGACGGGACGGCCGCCGAGGCCGCGGCGCTGGCCGCAGCCCTCGCCGACGCGCTCACGGAAGGCGCGCTCCGGGTTTCCACCGTGAGCACGCCGGCGGCTCAGCGCGACCTCTGGCGCTGGCGGGGCGGCGTCAGCTTCGCCGTCCGGGCCGCCCGAGGCGGCAAGATGTCGGAGGACATCGCGGTGCCCTTCGACCGCCTGGAGGACGCGCTGGCGCTGGGTGAGGAAGCCGGCCGCCAGGCCGGCCTGCCGACGTGCAGCTGGGGCCACGCCGGCGACGGCAACCTGCACGCCACCTTCATGATCGACGCCGGCGACCCCGACCAGGTGGCGCGCGCCGCTCGCGCCGCCGAGATCCTGTTCGCGGGCGCCATCGAGCTCGGCGGCACGGTCACGGGCGAGCACGGCCTGGGCCTGGTCAAGCGCCACCAGCTGCCGCGCCAGGTGGGGCCCGAGGAGATGCGCTTGATGCTGGCGGTCAAGGCGGCCTTCGACCCTCGGAACCTGTTCAACCCGGGTAAGAAGGTGGTGGCGGCATGAACGGCCTGGACCCCGGGCCGCTGCTGCCGATGCTGCGCGGGCTGGCCGAGCGGCTGCTGGTCAAAGAGCTGCCGCCGGTGGTCATGGTCCGCCAGCAGATCGAGGCTCCGCGACTGGACGATGTCGAGGGTGCGGCGAGCGACGCGGTGGCGCGGGTGCTGGCGGCGGCGGAACGCAGGCCGGGCCCGCTGGCGGTCGGCGTCGGCAGCCGCGGCATCGCCAACCTGGAGCCGATCGTGCGCGCCGCCATCGCGGCCCTCAAGGCCGCGGGCTGGCAGCCGTTCGTGGTCCCCGCCATGGGCAGCCACGGGGCCGCCACCGCCGAGGGCCAGGCCGCCGTGCTCGCCGGCTACGGCATCACCGAGGAGCGGGTGGGAGCGCCCGTGCGCGCGACCATGGACACCGTCGTCTTGGGGGAGGCGATTCCAGGAGTGCCCTGGCACGTAGACCGCTTGGCGGCGGAGGCGGGCGCCTGTCTCCTGGTCGCCCGGGTCAAGCCGCACACCTCGTTCCGCGGCCCGGTCGAATCCGGGCCCGCCAAGATGTGCGCGATCGGCCTCGGCAACGCGCCGGGTGCGCAGGTCATGCACACGGCCGGCGCCGCCGGGCTGGCCGAGCGGGTGCCGGCGGCGGCCAGGCTGGCCGAGCGCAGCGGCCTGCTGCTGGGGGCGGTGGCGATCGTCGAGAACCAGCGCGACGAGACGGCGCTGGTGCGCGGGCTGACCGCGGCCGAGGTGGGCGCGGAGGCGGAGTCGGAGCTGCTGACCCGCGCGCGAGAGCTGATGCCGCGGATCCCCTTCGCCGAGATCGACGTCCTGGTCGTCGACCGCATGGGCAAGGACGTCAGCGGCACCGGGATGGACACCAACGTCATCAACCGCTTCCGGATCGTGGGCCAGGAGGAGTCGGGCAACCCCCTGATCCAGGCCATCGCCGTCATGGACCTGACGGAGCGCACGCACGGCAACGCCATGGGCATCGGCAACGCCGACTACGTCCCGGCCCGCCTGCTGGCCAGGGTGGACCTGGAGGCCCTCTACACCAACTCCATCACGGCCGGCCAGATCGCGATCGAGCGGCCGCACCTGCCCATGGTCCTGGCCGACGGGAGAGACGCGGTGCGGGCGGCGGTCAGCGCTTGCGGGCGGGCGCCGGCGGACACCCGGCTGGCCTGGATCCACGACACCCTGCACACCGAGCTGATGGCGGTCAGCCCGGCGCTGCTGGGGGAGGCTCGGGCGCTGGGCCTGGAGGTGCTGGGGGCACCCTCAGCACTGCCCTTTGACACAGAGGGCGAGCTGGAGCCGCTGCTCCGGGACTGACCGCTGAGACTCCTCCCCACTCGGCGGGGAGGTGCCGGCGGAGCCGGCGGAGGGGTCGCGGTCAGGCGGACGCCGGCGCCGCTCCCAGCGCCGCGCGGAGCTCGCCCAGGTGCCCGCGCTGGTGGCGGACCATGGCCCGCATCGCGGATGCCACGCCCCGGCCCGCGTAGGTCCCGCCCGGCATCTCGGCCCCCAGGTCGGCCGCCCGCAGCGCCGCATCCAGGGCCGAGGTCCCTTTCCGCACCTCCGCCACCAGCTCCGCCGCCGGCAGCTCCCGCCGTCTCCGAATCTGGGAGGCGTTCCAGCGGTCGGAGTCGAAGGGCTCGGCGCCGGGCGCCGACGCCGGGGCGCTCAACACCGCCGGCATCGCCGCCTGGGTGCTCGAGATGTGCGCGAGCAGGTCCTTGGCCGACCAGTCCGCAAGCCCGGAGGGGAGCTCCCAGTCGCCGGTTAGGGCCACCACCTCGCGCTCGAGCTCGCGCCAGGCCACCCGCAGGCAGAGGCGCTCCACGTCTTCCGCCACCTCTTCGGGCTTGAGCAGGGGGATGTCGTGGGCGGAGTCGTGCCAGCGCAGGTCGGCGTCCGGGACCGACGCCCTCAGCAGCTCAGCGCCCTGCTCCTTCCAGCGCCGAAAGCCGGCGTCGGCGCCGGCCAGGGACAGCAGGAGGGGCAGCCCGGCCACGCGCTCGAAGAGCAGCGGCGGCTGGAAGCCGAACAGCTGCTTTAGGATCTGCAGCCGGACATCGGCGGTGAGGGTCAGCACCCAGGCCTCGCCGTCGCGGCGGTGGGAGGCGGCCACGAAGGGCTCCAGGTCCGGGCCCCAGGCGGTCCCCAGCAGCCGGCGCGACGTCTCGTAGGCCTCGTCGAGCGAGGGGTAGCGGGGCAGCGGCGGCTGCATCACCTCCGCGGCCTGGTCCCACGTCATGCGCTCGGACATGGACAGGATGGGGCTGTCGATTAGGCCCAGGCCGCCCACCTCCTCCAGGCGCGTGGCCGCCAGGTCGAGCGCCACCGAGCCGCCCCAGGAATGGCCGAGCACCGCCGGGCGCTCGAGCCCCAGCGAGAGCATGGCGAAGGCGGCGTCGTCGGAAAGCTCCTCCAGCCGGTACCCGGTGGGCGGCGCGTCGCTGGCGCCGTGCGCCCGCTGGTCGAGCGCCACCAACCGGCGATGTGGCAGCCGCTGCGCCAGGCGGGCCCAGTAAAGGGCGTTGGAGCTCAGGCCGTGGAGGGCGAAGATGTCCACGCCGTCGCCCTCCTCCGGCTGCGCCGGCGCCCACTCCACCCAGTGCAAGCGGACGCCGGCTCGCTCCAGGAATCCCTCCATGGCGGGTTAGGCTAAGCCGCCGCCACCTTCCTCGCCGATTCCGCCTGCGGCTGGCGCTGGCGGCGCTTGATGCCAAGGCAGCTGACGGCGGCCAGCCCCAGCACCGCCACCCCGACCAGCAGCGTCGGGCGCATGGCGTCGATGAACCCGTAGGCGAAGACGTCGTGCGAGATCTGCTGCAGCTGGTGCACGAGCTGCGCCGGCAGGCCGGCGGGCAGCTGGGCGCCGCCGGTCTGGCCCCGGCCGACCTGGAAGCCCAGCTTGGCGGCGGAGTTGAAGCCGTCGATGAACTGCTGGCGGAACTGCGGCGGCAGCGACGCGGAGCGAGCGACGGCCTGGTCGTGGAGCGCCGTGGCCAGCCGGTTCTGGAGGACGGCGCCGACGACCGCGCTGCCCAGCACGCCGCCCAGCTGGCGGGTGGTGTTGAAGACGCCCGAGGCGGCGCCGGCCATCTGGGGCTGGATGTTGCGCATGGCGACGGTGATCATGGGCGCGAAGGTGCAGCCCAGACCGACGCCGGCCACCATCGCCGGCAGCGTGAAGGTGTACCAGTCGGCGTTGATGCTCGCCACCAGGTCGATCAGGCCGAACCCGAGCGCGAACATGGAGAGGCCGAAGAGCAGGATGTACTTGCCGCCGATGCGGTCGGCGAGCCGGCCCGCGAAGGGCGCGATCGGCATCGACACCAGCGTCATGGGCAGGAACGTCAGCCCCGCCTTCAGTGCCGAGAAGCCGAGCACCGACTGCAGGAAGATCGTGATCGGCAGGAACAGGCCCAGCATCCCGAAGGCGACCGCCGCGGTGGTGAAGTTCATGACGCTGAAGTTGCGGTCCCGGAAAAGCGAGAGCGGGATCAGCGGCTCGGTCTGGAACGTCTCCCAGATGAAGAAGACAGCCACCAGCACGAGTCCGGCGACGAGCATCAGCGGGATGCTGAGGAGACCGGTCACGGTGCCCCAGTCGTACTTCTGGCCCTCGATCAGACCGAAGGTGAGCAGGAAGAGGCCGGAGGTGGCTAGGAGCACGCCGATGGGGTCGAAGCCGTGCCGGCGGCTGGCGCGGAGGTCGGGGATCACCAGCATCCCGGCCACCAGCGTGAAGATGCCGATCGGCACGTTGACGTAGAAGATCCAGCGCCAGTTGACGTAGGTCACTAGGACCCCGCCCAGCACCGGGCCCGTGATGGAGGCGATGCCGGCGACCCCGCCCCAGATGCCGAAGGCGGCTCCCCGGCGGGCGGGCTCGAAGATGCTGGTGATCATGGTCAGGGTCTGCGGCGTCAGCAGCGCGCCGCCGATCCCCTGCACCACCCGGAAGGCGATCAGCTGGTTGGCGCTCTGCGCCGCGCCACAGGCCATGGAAGCCAGGGTGAAGACCACCAAGCCGGCCAGGAAGAGGTTCTTGGGGCCGTAGAGGTCGCCCAGCCGGCCGGCCGTGATCAGGAGCACGGCGTAGACCAGGATGTAGGCGTTCAGGACCCAGAGGATCTGGTCCAGGGAGGTGTTGAGGTCGCTCAGGATGCTGGGCACCGCGATGTTCACGATCGTGGTGTCGAGCAGGATCATGAAGAACCCGAGGCTGAGCAGGACCAGCACCACCCAGGGATTCGAACGCAGTCTGTTCACGAGTTGATCACCTCCGTCAGCGGTTCGCGGATCCCGGCGAACCATTCCAGGCGCCCCGTCTCGATCTCCTCGACCAGGCCTTTCATCCAATCGATCTCCGCCCTGCGCAGGGCCTGTGCGTGCTCCACCTCGACGATGCAGAGACGCGACAGGCCTCCGCGGGCCAGCATCCCCAGCACCCTTTGGGTTTCGCCGATGCACTTTTCCTGTGCCGCCATCCGCTCCCGGAGCAGGGCCACCGCCTCCTCCGCGGAGAGGTGGTGCATGAATGCCAACCCGGCCTCGACGGCGCTGTATTCCTTCGCCGGCTCCGCCAGCAGCTCGCGCAGGCGGGCCTTGAACTGCTCGCCGCCGGCCTCGGTCAGGCGGTACACGGTGCGCTCCGGCCGGCGGCCGTCGCGCCCGGTGCCGGTGGCCTCGATCAGGCCCCCCCGGAGCATCAGCTCGATCGTGTGGTAGAGGGAGCCGAAGTTCAGCTTGACCGCCTCCTGCATGTAGCGCTGCCTCATGGCGTGCGCCATCTCGTAGGGGTGCATGGGGCGCTCGTCGAGCAGGCTGGCCACGGCCACGGCCAGCGGGGTCAGGGGGGTAGGCGGCTTATCCAATCCCAAATACTCCATGTGGAGTATATCAGGTGGAGCATCCCCGGCGAGGGCTAGATTTGACGTGGTGACGAGCTCCCAGGCCCTCCTGCCACTGCTGGCCCTGGCGGCCGGCGTCCTGTCCTTCTCCTCGCCCTGCGCGCTGCCGCTGGTGCCGGGCTATCTCGGCTTCATGTCCGGGGTCAGCGCGGGCCGGGGCCGGACCATGCTGGCGGCGACGCTCTTCGTGCTCGGCTTCGCTTTTGTCTTCACGGCCCTGGGCTGGGCGGCGGCGTCCGCCACCTCGGTCCTGTCCAGCGGCGGCCGGGACCTCCTGGGACGCGCGGCGGGAGTGCTCATCATCGTGCTCGGGCTGTTGGTGATCGGTCTCCTGCGGATCCCCTTCCTGATGCGTGAGGGCCGGCCGCTGCTGGACCGGGTACGGCCGGGCCCGGCCGGAGCTTTCTTCCTGGGCGTCGCCTTCGCCTTCGGCTGGACCCCCTGCATAGGCCCGGTCCTGGGCTCGATCCTGCTGCTCGCCAGCGGCCAGGCGACCGGCTTCCAGGGGGCGCTGCTGCTGCTGATCTACGCGCTCGGGCTGGGCATCCCCTTCCTGCTGGCCGCGGCCTTCCTGGAGCGCTTCGCGGGCGCCGCCGCCTGGCTGCGCCGGCGGGCGGCGCCGATCAACGCGGCCGGGGGTGCGCTGCTGGTCGCCATGGGGGTCCTGGTTTTCACCGGCGACCTCAACCGCGTGCTGGCCCCGGCGCTCGACCTCTACGCGCGCCTCAAGTGGCCGCCTCTCTGAGCGCTCCGCTGCGCTCCGCTTCGTGGGAAGAACCTGCGGTTCCTCCCACGGACCTACTTCCCTTTGGTGCCACGCAGGGTCCCCAACGTCTGGATCACGGACTCATACGGGCCGGCAAGCCGGCCCTTACGGCCACCTCTCTGACAAAACGTTTACAGGTGGGGTGCAACTGACTGGGGTCGAAGCCGTGTAATCCCTGTTGATGAGCGGGGCCGCCGTACTGCGGGGCCGGGTCGCGCCCGCTGCCGACGCCTCCAGCGAGGCGCTGGCCAGGGTCGCGACCGGTGGTGACGACAGTGCCTTCGAGGCGCTGATCCGGCGCTTCCAGCGTCGCGTCCACGGCTTCGCCTACCAGCACCTACGCGACCCCGACGAGGCACAGGACCTGGCCCAGGAGATCTTCGTCCGCCTCTACCGCGCGCTGGATCGATATGACAGCCAGCGCCCTTTCGAGCCCTGGTTCTGGAAGCTGGCCGCCAATGTGGCGCTCAACTACGTGCGCAAGCGGGTCGATTCCCCCTCCCCGCTGTGCGGGGAGGCCAGGGGTGGGGCCGGGATCGGGTCCGAGTCCGAGAACCTGAGAGAGGCGTTGGCCGAGCTGGACCCCGCCAACCGGCTCGCCCTCCTCCTCCACTACTACTCCGGCCTCTCGCTGGAGGAGGTCGCCGCCGCCCTCCGGATCGGCGTCCCCGCGCTCAAGTCGCGCCTGCACCGTTCCCGAGCGGCGCTCCGCCGCGCCCTCGTGGAGGCGGCCCCGTGACCTGCCGCGACGCCCGCCGGCGGCTCGAGGTCTTCGTGGACGGCGTCCTCGACCCGGGCACCGAGCGCGCGCTCCGCCTGCACCTGGTGGAGTGCTCCGAATGCGCGGCCCACCAGCGCGCCGCCGCCACCCTACCCGCGCGCCTGCATGCCCTGTCCACGCCCACCATCCCCGATCTCACCCAGGCCGTGATGTCCCGGGTCTCCGGCCGCGCCGCGCGCCCCGAGCTGATGTGGGCCCTGGCCACGCTGGAGCTGGTGCTGGGCTGCCTGCTGCTCGTCGAGCTCTCCGGCTTTGCCGGGCTGGCCGGCGCCGCGCGCAGCGTCCTGCGCGACGCCGGCTGGCTGCTCAGCTCGAATGCCTCCACCCCGGTGCCGGTGCCGGGGGATCTGATCGTGTTCCTCGCGCTGGTGGCCCTGATCGGGTGCAGCGGGGCGCACCTGGCGCTGCTCTCGCGCGGCGCCCGCCGGCGTCTCTCGTAGCGGTCATGCCCAGCCGCTGGACCTGGCCCGCCCTGCTCGCCTGCCTGCTGGTCCTGGGCGCCCTGCTGGCGGTCGCGGACGCGGCGCTGCTGCGGCCCCTGCTCCCACAGCCGGAGCCGGTGCGCAGCTTCGGGCCGGACGGACGGCCGCCGGCGCTGCCTCGGGTCGTGTTCGGCCCCGGCCTGCTCTTCGGCTTCGGGTTCGGCGCTCGCCAGCTCGACTTCGGCTACGGCGGGCTGGTCAGCACCGTGGTCGTCGTCCTCCTGCTCTGCCTGGCGGCGGTGGTCGCCCTCCCAGGCCGGGTGCGGGTCGCCGTCGAGCGCCTGGAGGCGCCGCGCGGGATGGTGCGGGCGTACGCGGCCGGGGTCGCGGCCGCGCTCATGGTGGCCGCCGTCAGCCTCCTCTTCCGCTACACATTCCTGCTGATCGGGATCGCGCCGCTGCTCTGGCTGGCGGCGGCGCTGGCCACAGTCTTCGGCCTCGCCTGCCTCGGGCTCTACGCGGGCCGGCGTCTGGCCCGGCGCCTGGGCGGCGTCCACCCTCTGCTCGCCGCCCTGGCTGGCATCCTGCTCATCCTCGACGCCGCCCTGGTCCCCTACCTGGGCTGGCTGTTCGCCGCCGCCGCCGCCCTGGTCGGGCTGGGGCTGGCCGCCATGACGCGCTTCGGCTCGCCCCGCGGGTGGAGCCTCGAGGAGCTGCGCTGGCACCCCGAGACCACAACCCCTGAGGAGGCCTGACGAAAGTGATTCAGCCGCGCGACAACGTGATCCAGGCGTTCCGCTCGCCCCAGCGCAACCAGTACATCGCGATCGCGGCCCTGGGCCTGATCGCGCTCGCCCTGGCGGCGCTGATCGGACGCGACGTGCTCTTCCCGCCCGCCCCGGCGGCGGCGGCGATCCGCACCGCGAGCGTGATCCGCGGCACCGTGCGCTCGGCGGTCACCGGCACCGGCTCGGTGGTGCCGGCGGCCCAGGTCAACGTCGGCTTCCGCACCGGCGGCCAGCTCACCGAGGTCGACGTCAAGGTCGGCGACCACGTCAGCAAGGGCCAGGTCCTGGCCAAGATCGACACCCGCTCCCTGCAGATCGCTCTCGACCAGGCCAACGCCAACCTGCAGACGGCCCAGTCCAACCTCAACAACACGGTCAACGGCAACGCGCTGGTGCAGGCCCAGCACAACCTGGACAACGCCCGCCAGTCCTACAACGACACCGTCAACCAGGTCAACCTGACCAACCAGCAGGACGCGGCGCAGCTCTCCGCCGACCAGGCGCAGTACAACGCCGACCAGGCCCAGTACAACATCGACAACGCGGCGCTCCAGGCCAGCGCCACCTACAAGTTCGACCAGCAGCAGCTGGCCGCCGACCAGCTCAAGCTGACGACGGACGAGGCTCAGTACAGCGCCGACGGCTGCTTCACAACCCCGCAGCCCGCCCCCTGCACCGCGCTCCTCACCGTCATCGCAACCGACCGGGCCAACGTCGCCGCCGACCAGCAGCGGGTGACACAGGATTCGGCGGCGGTGACCGCCGACCTGGCCAAGGTCAACGCCGACCAGGCCAAGATCAACGCCGACAACAGCAAGATCGCGAGCGACCAGGTCAACGGCCAGCGCTCCATCAACCAGGCCCAGAACGCGATCACCAGCGCGCTGGACGCCTACAACGCGCAGGCGATCTCGCGGCCCAACACCATCGCCGCCCAGCAATCGGCGGCGCAGAACGCGCAGTCGGCGGTCGACACCGCCCAGCTCAACCTCGACAACGCGACCCTCACCGCGCCCATGGACGGGGTCATCAACAGCCTCAGCGGGGAGGTCGGAGAGACGGTCGGGGCCTCCGGCGGCACCACCGCCCTGGCGCCGGGCAGCACGGCGCCGGCACCCTCGACCTCGAGCAGCAGCGGCTCGTCCACCACCTCCGCTTTCGCCGTCATCAGCAACGACTCGGCGTTCCAGGTGGTGGTTCCCTTCGCCGAGGCGGACGCCGGCCGGATCGCCGCCGGCCAGGCGGCGACGGTCAGCTTCGACGCCGTCCAGGGCCTGTCGATCCCGTCCCACGTGCTGGCCACCGCGGCTGCGGCCACCGTGGTCTCCAACGTCGTCAACTACAACGCGACGCTCACCCTGGAGGCGACCGACCGCCGCGTCAGGACGGGCCAGACAGCCAACGTGACGGTGGTCGTGGCGCAGGCCAGCAACGTGCTGGTGGTCCAGAACTCGGCCATCACGCGGATCGGGAACCGGGCCTTCGTGACCGTGCTCCAGGCCGACGGCAAGCAGGTGCGCACCCCCGTCACCCTGGGCGTGGCCGGCGACACCACCACCGAGGTGACCGCCGGCCTCAAGGAGGGCGACCGGGTGGTGCTGCCGCAGCTGCGCGCGGGCGCCTCCGCCACAGGCGCGGGCCGCGGCGCCGGGGGTGGCGGGGTCCGGATCGGCGGCGGCGTGGGAGGATGAGCGAATACCCCAAAAAATCTCCGATTTTTCGGGGACCCCGATGAGCGAATACCCCAAAAAATCTCCGATTTTTCGGGGACCCCGATGAGCCAGGTCGGCAACGTGATGATCTCGCTGCGCGGGATCACCAAGGTCTATCGCATGGGCACCGTCGAGGTGCACGCGCTGAAGGGCGTCGACCTCGAGGTCCAGGCGGGCGAGTTCATCGCCATCATGGGCGCCTCGGGCTCCGGCAAATCGACCCTGATGAACCTCATCGGCTGCCTCGACCTCCCCACCACCGGCACCTACATCCTGGACGGCGTCGACGTCCGGGAGCTCACCGACTCCCAATTGGCCGCGGTCCGCAACCGCAAGATCGGCTTCGTCTTCCAGTCCTTCAACCTGATCCCCCGCTCGAGCGCGCTCCACAACGTGGAGATGCCCCTCATCTACGCCAACCAGAACCAGGGGCGCCGGGAGCGCGCGCTGGCTGCGCTGGCCCTGGTCGGCCTCGCCGACCGCGCCCGCCACCAGCCGATGGAGCTCTCGGGCGGCCAGCAGCAGCGGGTGGCGATCGCCCGGGCGCTGGTCACCGAGCCGGCGATCCTGCTCGCCGATGAGCCCACCGGCAACCTCGACACCGAGTCGAGCAGCGAGATCATGCGGCTGCTTTCGGGACTCAACGCCCAGGGGCGCACGATCGTCCTGATCACGCACGAGGCAGACATCGCCGGCTTCGCCAAGCGGGTCGTGCGCCTGCGCGACGGGCTGATCGTCAGCGACCACGAGCAGGTTCCGCAGGCGCCGCAGATGGAGGCCGCGCGATGAACGTCTTCGAAGCCCTCCGCCTGGCCTGGTCCGGCCTGCTGGCCAACCGGCTGCGCTCGAGCCTGACCATGCTTGGCATCCTGATCGGCGTCGGCGCCGTGATCCTGCTGGTGGCCTTCGGCAACGGCGCCTCCGTCCAGGTGCAGGCGCAGGTGCAGGCGCTGGGCTCCAACATCATCTACGTCTATCCCCAGTCGGCCCGCAGCGCCGGCGGCGTCTCACAGGGCTTCGGCAGCGGCTCGACGCTGACCCAGGCCGACGTCGACGCGCTCAAGGACAAGTCGCTGGCGCCGCACATCGTGACCGCGATCCCGGTCACCAACGCCCCCGGCAATATGACCTTTCAGAACCAGAACTGGTTCGCGCAGACCACTGGCAGCAGCGAGGAGTTCGCGCAGGTGCGCAACTACACCATCAACACGGGCGCCATGTTCACGGCCGACGACGTGCGCAACTCGGCCAAGGTGGTGGTCGTCGGCCAGACCGTGATCGACAACCTGTTCAACGGCCAGGACCCGGTCGGCCAGTCGATCAAGATCAACCGCCAGAGCTTCCGGGTCGTGGGCACCTTCGCTCCCAAGGGCTCACAGGGCCTCGGCAACCAGGACAACGTGGCCGTGGTCCCGATCACATCGGCCTGGGCCTACCTGTCCGGAGGCCGCGGCAAGAACATCACCCAGATCGTCGTCCAGGCCACTGACTCCCCCTCGGTGACGGCCGCCCAGCAGGAGACGACCAACATCCTGCTCGACCGCCACAAGATCAGCGACCCCACCCAGGCCGACTTCACGACCCAGAGCCAGCAGGACATCCTGAGCACCTTCGGCCAGATCACGCAGACCCTGACCATCCTGCTCGGCTCGATCGCCGCCATCTCGCTGGTGGTGGGCGGGATCGGGATCATGAACATCATGCTGGTGACGGTCACCGAGCGGACCCGCGAGATCGGGATCCGCAAGGCCATCGGCGCCCGCCGCAGCGACATCCTGCTGCAGTTCCTGATCGAGTCGATGGTGCTCTCCGGCCTGGGCGGCCTGCTCGGCATCGTGGTCGGCGCCGGCCTCTCTTACTGGGTCGGCCACATCACGCTGGGCGGCCTGCTCTCCACCCTGCCCCCGCCCGTGGTCTCCGGTCCCTCCGTCCTGCTCGCCTTCGGCGTCTCGGTCGGGATCGGTCTCTTCTTCGGCATCTACCCCGCCAACCGGGCCGCCGCCCTCCACCCGATCGAAGCACTGAGGTACGAATGAGATGAGGAACCTGACCGTCGCCCTGGTGGTCGTGATCGGCGTACTGGGGGGCTTCTACAGCGGCTGGAAGTATTCGGAGTCGAAGGCCGGCGCCGGCACCGGCGCCAACGCCGCGGCGGCGGCAGCCTTCCCGACGCCGGCGCCCTCCAGCACGACCGGCGCCGGCGCCGCCGGGCCAGGCGGCTTCGTCGGGCGGGGCACCGCCGGCCAGGTCACCGCCGTCAACGGCAACCTGGTCACCGTTCACAACCCGCAGACCGGCCAGGACACCAAGGTCCAGCTGGGCGCCGACACCACCATCACCAGGACGGTCTCGGGCTCGGCCGCCGACATCCAGCCGGGCGTCAACGTCACGGTGGTCGGCCAGGCGGGCGCCGACGGCACCGTCAGCGCGGCCAGCGTGATCATCGGCGGCCAGCTCGCGGGCGGCGGGCGGGGCCGGTCGACGCCGACGCCGGGGACCTGAGCCCGCGGTGGCGCGGCTGATCTGGCTGATCGTCGCCGCCATCCTCGGGCTCGCCGGCTACGACCTTCTGCTCCGGGACCTCCTGGGCTGGACCGGCTACTTCGTGGCCGGCGTGGGCATCGGGATCGCCGCCGCGGTCGTGGGCAGCTACGCGCACGACGCGCTGGCGCCCTCCCCTCAGGGGAGGGGCAGGGGTGGGGACCGCTAGGCTTTCCAGCGTGGATCGGATCCTGATGGAGGGCATGGCGTTCTTCGGTCGCCACGGCGTGTTCCCCGCCGAACGCGAGCTGGGCGCTCGCTTCACGGTCGACGTCGAGCTGGAGGGCGACCTCAGCGCCGCCGGCGCCAGCGACCGCCTCGAGGACACCGTCAACTACGCCCGCGCCTACGAGCTGGTGCGCGAGGTGGTGGAGGGGGAGCCCTGCCACCTCCTGGAGGCGGTGGCCGAGCGCATCGCGGGGCGGCTGCTGCAGCTGCCGCGCGTCGACCGCGCCACCGTCCGGGTCCGCAAGCGGCCGCCCCTGGAGGGCGAGTTCCGCACCTTCGGCGTCGAGCTGACCAGGGCGCGCGGATGACCATCGCCTATTTCGACTGCTTCAGCGGGATCTCCGGCGACATGGCGCTGGGCGCCCTGATCGACGCCGGGGGCGAGCTCTCGGTGCTGGAACGGGCGGTCAAGGCGCTCGGCCTGGAGTCGGAGGTCACCGTCAAGGCCCGCCAGGAAGAGCGCGGCCACGTGGGCGGCATCCGGGTCCTGGTGGAGGTCCAGGACGGCGCCTCGCGCACGGTGCCCGACCTGGTGGCCGCGATCCAGAAGGCCGAGCTCCCGGAGCGCGTGCGCGAGCAGGCCGCGGACGCCGTCCGGCGCCTGGGCGCGGCCGAGTCGCGCATCCACGGCCGCGCGGTCGACGAGCTGCACCTCCACGAGCTGGGCGGCGCCGACACCCTGGTCGACCTGGTGGGGGCGTTCTGGCTGCTGGAGTCGCTGGAGGTGGAGACGCTCTACGCCAGCCCGCTGCCGGCGCCCCACGGCCTGGCGGGCGACCTGCCGCTGCCGCCTCCGGCCACGCTCCGCGTGCTCGAGGGGACGGGCGCCATCCTGCATCCGGACGCGCGCGACGTCGAGCTGGTGACGCCGACCGGCGCCGCCCTGCTGGCGGCCGGGGCGCGGTTCGAACGGCCGGCGATGCGCATCGACCGCGTCGGCTACGGCATCGGCGGCCGCGAGGACCCTGGCAACGTGCTGGCCGTGTGGCTCGGCCAGCGGGTACGCGAGGCCGCCACCGTGGCGGTCCTGGAGACCAACCTCGACGACATGTCGCCGGTGCTGGTGGCCGCGCTGCTCGAGGACCTGATGGCGGCCGGCGCCCTCGACGTCAGCGTCACCCCAATCCTCATGAAGAAGGGCCGCCCCGGCCACGCCCTGACCCTGATCTGCGAGCCGGATCGCCAGTACGAGATGGCGGCCGCGCTCCTGGACCGCAGCACCACGCTGGGCCTGCGCATCAGCCAGGTCGAGCGCGTCATCTCCGGACGCCGCGTCATGACCGTGACGACGCGCTGGGGCCAGGCGCGCGTCAAGGTCAAGGAGAACGCGGGCCGCCCGATCGACGTGACCGCCGAGTACGAGGACGTGCGCAAGCTCGCGCATGACGCGGGCGCCGACGTGCGCCTGGTGGCCCGCTCGGCGGAGGCCGCCGCACGCAAGGAGCTGGGCATCGAATGATCACCCCACAAAATCTGCGATTATGCCCACCCCACCAAATCTCTGATTTGGCGGGGACCCCGGGCGGGGACCCCGAATGACCGCCAAACTGATCCGCGGCCGCGAGGTCGCCGACCAGGTGCTGGACGAGGTGGCGGCCCGGGTGCGCGGGCGCCTGGAGTCGGGCGGCAGTCGGCCGCACCTGGCGGTGGTCCTGGTCGGGCACAACCCGGCCTCTGAGACTTACGTGCGCGGCAAGCGCCGGGACGCCGAGCGGGTCGGCATCGCCTCGTCCGACCACCGGCTGCCCGACACCGCCGGCACCGCCGAGGTGCTGGAGCTGGTGCGCTCGCTGAACGCCGACCCGGAGCTCAGCGGGATCCTGGTCCAGCAGCCGCTGCCAGCTCAGGTCGAGGTGGCGGCGGTGGTCGCGGCCATCGATCCCGCCCGCGACGTCGACGGGTTCACCCCCGTCAACGCCGGCCGCCTGCTGCTGGGGCAGCCCGGTCTGCGCCCCTGCACGCCGGCGGGCGTCCTGCGCATGCTCGACCACGCCGGCATCGAGCTGGCCGGGCGGCGCGCGGTGGTGGTCGGGCGCAGCAACATCGTCGGCAAGCCGGTGGCCCTGATGCTGCTGGAGCGCAACGCCACGGTCACGGTGTGCCACAGCCGCACTCGCGACCTCGCGGAGCGCATCCGCGAGGCCGAGGTGCTGGTGGTGGCAATGGGCCGCCCGCACTTCGTGAAGCCGGACATGGTGCGCCCGGGCGCCGTGGTGGTTGACGTGGGCCTTTCGGCGGTCGAGGGCAGGCTGCAGGGCGACGTCGACCCCGCCGTGGCCGAGGTGGCGGGTTGGATCACGCCCGTCCCGGGTGGGGTGGGACTGATGACGCGCGCCATGCTGATGGCCAACACGCTGGCCGCGGAGGAAGCGCGAAGGCCCTGACGGCCTTCGAAGCGGCGATCGCCCGGATCTCGGCCCCCGGCCGCTTCCGGGTCAAGATGGGCCTCGAGCGCACCCAGGCCCTGCTGGCCGAGCTCGGGCACCCCGAGGCCGGACGGCGCGGGGCGCTGGTCACCGGCACCAACGGCAAGGGCTCGACCTGCGCCTTCCTGGCCTCCATCCTGGCCGCCGGCGGGCTCCGGGCGGGCACCATGCCCAGCCCCCACCTCGTCTCCTACACGGAGCGGGTGCAGGTCAACGGCGCACCCATCTCCGAACTCGAGTTCGCGGGCGCGCTGGACGCGATCACACCCGCCCTGGGAGCGGTGGCGGCCCGCCTCGGCGACCCGACCGAGTTCGAGATCCTGACCGCGCTGGCGCTGAACTGGCTGGCGCCGCGCACGGACCGCCTGGTGATCGAGGTCGGCATGGGCGGACGCCTCGACACCACCAACGCGCTCGACCTGGGGGTGGCGGTGGTGACCAACGTGGCGCTCGACCACACCCGGCACCTGGGCGCGACCGTGGAGGCGATCGCGGGCGAGAAGGCGGCCATCGTGAAATCCGGAGACCTCTGCCTGACCGCCGCCGAGAGACCGGCCCTGGGCGTGGTCGAGGCGCGCTGCCGGGAGGTGGGCGCGCGCCTCTGGCGGCTGGGGCGCGAGCTGGAGGTCGACTGGCGCTGGCGGGCCTGGGAGGGCTCCGAGCTGGACGTCGCGGGGCCCGGCTTCGAGCACCGGGCCCTGAGGATCCCGCTCCTGGGCTCCTTCCAGCCCGCCAACGCGGCGCTGGCGGTGGCCGCCGCCCACGCGCTCGGCGATGCCACCCCGGAGGCGGTCCGGGCCGGCCTGGCCGCCACCCGCTGGCCCGGGCGGCTGGAGGTGGTCCGGGACTCGCCCCGGGTGATCGTTGACGGCGGCCACAACCCCGAGGGGCTGCGCCGGCTGGTGGCCGACATCAATCGCCTGCTGGAAGGCGGCGCGGCCCCCGTGGTGGTCTTCGGCGCCATGGGCGACAAGGACCTGCCCGGCCTGCTGGGCGAGCTGCGCGGCCTGCGACCGGCCGCCGTGCTCTTCACGCGGGCGGCGTCCGCCGGGGAGCGCGCGGCCGACCCGGACGCACTGGCGTCCCTGTGGGGCGCCGGCGCGCGCGCCCTGGAGCCGGCGGCCGCCGCGCTGGCGGAGGCGCTGGCGCGGGCCGGCTCGGGCGGCACGGTGCTGGTCTGCGGGTCGCTCTACCTGGTCGGCGAGCTGCGGCGGGCTTGACCACCCCACAAAATCTGCGATTTTGCGGGGACCCCGGATGAGCCCCGCGCACGCGCTCGGGTATCCCTTCCGCGGCGGCGCCGGCCGGGCCTGGCTGGCCGGCGTGCCCCTGCTGCTGCTGTTCCCGCTCAGCTTCGTGCTCGTCTTCGGCTACGCGCTGCGCGTGATCCGCGCCGCCCAACGCGAGCCGGACGCGCCACCGCCCGGCTTCACGCTGGACGCCCGGCTGCTCCGCGACGGTGTGCTGTCCGCGGCTCTCGTCCTCGCGCTGACCCTGCCCTTTGCGGTGCTCGCCTGGTGGGCCGCCGCCACGATGTCAAACGTTTTACACGTCACGCACGACGCCTTCTTCGACCGCGCCTACGCGCTGCTGGCGGCCGGGGTCCTGCTCGCCATCCCCTGGGGGCTCCTGCTGCTGCTCTGGCTGCCGGCCAATATCGCCGCCTACTCCGTCACCGGAAGCGCCCGCGATCTTTTCGACCCGTTGCGCGCGGGGAGCCGGGTCCGGGCCCGATTCCTGGACTGGAACCTGGCCTCCGCCGCCATCGTCACCGGCTGGGCGCTGGGCTTCGCCGCCACCGGCCTGCTCTGCGTCGGCTTCCTGCCCGGGGCCTTCTACGCGATCCTTGTCTCTGCATATGCCACCGCCAGCCTCGCCCCGCGGTCCGCGGCTGCTCCCCCTGGGTGACGCGGCCGCCCTGGTCGAGATCGGACGCCGGGTCGACACCGCCCTCAACACCCGCGCCATCGGCCTCGCAGCCGCTCTCCGCAAGCGGCGGGGGGTCCGCGAGGCGGTCCCCGGCTACGCCTCCGTCACCGTTCACTACGATCCCGAGCAGGTCACCCTGGCCCAGCTCCAGGCGACCCTGCGCAATCTGGTAAAGGCCCGGCCCGTGCCGCCCCTGCCGGGCCGCCTGCACCGGATCCCGGTCACCTACGACGGCCCCGACCTGGAGGAGGCCGCCCGCACCCTCGGCCTCGGCGTCGCCGAACTGGTCCGCCTCCACACGGCGCCCACCTACCGCGTCTTCATGGTCGGCTTCGTGCCCGGCTGGGCCTACCTGGGGCCGCTGCCGGAGGCCCTGCACCTGCCCCGGCGCAGCGTCCCTCGCACCCATGTGCCCGCCGGCTCGGTGGCCATCGCCGGCGCCCAGACCGGCGTCTACCCCCTGCCCACCCCCGGTGGCTGGCACCTGATCGGGCGCACCGACCTGCCGATGTTCATACCGGACCATGACCCGCCCCTGCTGCTGCGCACCGGCGACCGCGTCAAGTTCTTCGCGCGCAGTTGACGGGGACCTCGGTCCTGCGCGTCGAGCGCCCGGGGATCCAGGCCACGCTGCAGGACCTCGGCCGGCCCGGCCACCGGCTGGCGGGGGTGCCGCCAGGCGGGGCCATGGACCGTTTTGCGCTGGTTGCCGCCAACCGTCTGGTCGGCAACCCCGAGGGCGCCGGCGCCATCGAGACATTGCTCGACGGGCCGGTCCTGGTGGCTCTCGAAGGCTGCCTGCTGGCGGTCACCGGCGCCGACCTCCGGCCCCAGGTCAACGGCGCCGAGGTGCCCGGCTGGAGCAGCTTCTGGCTGGCGCCTGGCGACCGCCTCAGGTTCGGGGGCCGGCGCTCCGGCGCCCGCTCTTACATCGCGGTGGGCGGCGGGCTGGCCGGCGACCGCTGGCTGGGCTCGATCGCCACCTACCAGCTGGTGGCGCGGGGCGGCACCCAGGGCCGGCCGCTGCGGGAGGGCGATGAGCTGGCCCTGGCCGGCGAGCCGGCCCGGCCCACGATCAGCGGCCGCCGGCTGCCCGAGAATCGGCGCCCGCCCTACACTGCCGAGCCCGTGCTGGCCACCGTGCGCGGTCCCCACTACGAGCGGCTGGCGCCGGCTTCGCGGCGCATGCTGTTCTCCGGCTGGTGGGCGGTGTCCAGGGATGCCGACCGCATGGGCTACCGGCTCGAGGGCGAGCAGCTGGAGGTGAGGGGACCGGAGATGATCTCATTCGGGCTGGCCTTCGGGTGCGTGCAGGTGCCGGCTTCCGGCCAGCCGATCCTGCTGATGGCGGACCACCAGACCGCTGGCGGCTATCCGGCGGTGGCCGGCGTGGCAAGGGCGTCGCTGCCGCTCGCCGCCCAGCTGGTCCCCGGCCAGCGCCTGCGCTTCGCGGAGGTGTCGGTCACCGACGCCCAGGCGGCCTGGCGCAAGCTCCGCGCCGGGCTCGAGGAGGTCCGGTGAGCACCCTCGACATCGAGGCCTACCGCGCGTACGCCGACTGGTACGTCTGGGCCAAGCGCAATCTCTCCATGGAGAGCGCGGTCTGCCATGCCGCGGCTGCGGCCGCGACCGAGGTCGTGCGGGCGGGCGGCACCCGCGAGCAGGCGATCGAGGCCGCTCGCCGGTCCTTCAGCACCGGCGCCCATGCGGTGATGGACACCGGCGACGTTCGCCGGCGCACCTACGCCGAATGGTTCGACTGGGCCCGGCGCGAGCTGGGTGGCGTGCGCGAGCAGCAGCACGCGGCCGCCGCGGCGGCGCTGCGCACGCTGGATGCCGGGGCCGGGGCCAACGTGGCGATGGCCAATGCCCGGGCCGCCGCCGGAGTGGGCCCGCCCGACGCCCAGCCCCTGCCGCCCGCGCCGCCTCCACCGCCTCCACCGCCCCAGCCGCCTCAACCTCCGCTCGGCCCGCCGGCCTATCAGGCAGCGGCCCCGCCACCGGCCTATCCGCCCCCCGGCTACACGCCTGGGTACGCCGCCGCTCCGGCCTACGCGCCGCCCGCGTACGCCTATGCCCCACAGTGGGCGGCGCCGCCGGCGCCGTACGCCGGCTTCGGGCGCCGGCTGGTGGCCTTCCTCTTGGATCTCCTGATCGGGACCGCGGCCTGGCTGGCGCTGGTGGTGGCATTCACGCTGGTGCTCGCCGCTGTGCTCTTGGCGGGCAGGCAGGTCACCGTAGACAGCTTCGCCAAGGCCCAGCCAGTCTGGGTGGACCTGGCCTACTACGGCCTGGGCGTGGTGATGACCTGGCTCTACTACACCCTGGCCGAGGCGTCGAGGTGGCAGGGCACGGTCGGCAAGCTGGCGCTGGGGATCAAGGTCACCGACGAGGCCGGCGCGCGCATCTCCTGGCCGCGGGCCAACGCCCGCTACTGGGCGAAGCTGCTCTCATTCCTGATCGGCGCCGGCGGCTTCCTGATGATCGCCTTCACCCAGCGCCGCCAGGGACTGCACGACCTGCTGGCGCGCACCCTGGTGGTCAGGCGCCGGCCACCTTCTTAGCCTCGGCGATCACCTCGTCGAAGTCCGGCAGGGGGTGTTCCGAAGTGCGCACCCAGGTCCAGCGCACGACCTGGTCGCGGTCGAGGATGAAAACCGAGCGCTTGGGCATCCCGCGGTAGCCCTCGACGTCGTCGCGGCGGACACCCCAGTTGGTGACCACCGTGCGCTCGAAGTCGGCCAGCATCTCGAAGGGCAGCCCGCCCAGCTGCTCGGCGAAGGCCGCGTGGCTGTACACGGAGTCGACGCTGATGGCGAAGAGGCCGAGGTTCGCCTGCTGGATCTCGTCCCACCTTGACCGGAACTCGGTCAGCTCGGTCTTTCAACCGGGCGTGAAGTCGAGCACGTAGAACGCGATGATGGTCGCCCCGTGGCGCTTGACGGCCTCGGAGAGCTCGACCTCCTGGCCGCCCGTCGACGAGAGCTTGAAGTCCGGCGCTCGGACCCCTACTTCCAGCATCCTGACCGGAGTCTACCGAGCCCCGGCATGCAGGGGCCCGGTAGTGATTCCCTCGCTCTCGAGCGCGGCCCGGATCGCCCGCGCCACCTCGGCCGCGCCCGGCGAGTCACCGTGCAGACAGATGCTGTCGAAGCCGCCCTCGCGCGCGAAGCGGATGGCCTGCTCGGCGGCCTGCTCGGGCGGCAGCACCGCCCCCGACCGGGTGCGCGGCATCAGGTTGCCGTCGGGCAGGTAGGCGCGGTCGGCGAAGCCCTCGCGGTACCCGGGCACGCCCGCCCGCCCGGCGGCCGCCAGGATCTCGAAGCCGGGCTGGCCCAGGAGGCCGGTCTCGAACTCCCGGGCGACCCGGGCCAGCGCGTCGGCCGCGTCGGGGCGGTTCTGGCAGTAGTGGTAGAGGGCGCCGTGGGCCTTGATGTAGGCGATCGGGGCCACCGCCGCCAGCGCTCCCACCTGGAAGCGCACGAGGTCGGCGAGCGCCTCGGGCGCCAGCGCGATCTCGACCCGGCCGAAGTTGGCGCGGTCGTCGTAGCCGGGGTGGGCGCCCACCTCGACCCCCAGCTCCCGGCACCGCCGGGCGGTGGCGATGGTCTCGGTCGCCGAACCCGCGTGCACGCCGCAGGCGACGTTGGCGCTGTCGATGTGGGGCAGTATCTCGGCGTCGAAGCCGATGCCCTCGCCGAGGTCGGAGTTGATGTTCATGTCAGTGCCGGGTATCCCCCTTGAGCAGCTGGACCGCGTGCGGGAGGGCGGGCAGCACCGCCGCCAGCGAATCGGTGGCGCCGCGCACGCTGCCCGGCAGGTTGACGATCAGAGTGCCGTGGCGCACCCCCGCGACGCCGCGTGAGAGCGCGGCCAGGGGCGTCTTCTCGAAACCCGAGCGGCGCATGGCCTCGGCGATGCCGGGCACCTCGAAGTCGAGCACCGACGAGGTCGCCTGCGGAGTCAGGTCCCGGGCGCCCACCCCGGTGCCGCCGGTGGTGACGACCAGGTCGTAGCCGGCCGCGGCGGCCCGGGTCAGGGCCTCCACGATCAGGTCCCGCTCGTCGGGGACGATCTGCACCGGCCCCACCTCGAAGCCGGCGCCCGCCAGCAGGCCGGCGACGGCGGGGCCGCTCTGGTCGGGCATCTGGCCGGCGTGCCCGCGGTCGGAGACGGTGAGCACCAGGGCTCTCTTCATCAGGGGTCTCCGATTGGGGTTGTCAGCGTTTCCAGGAGCCGCTCTTGCCGCCGCTCTTGGCCAGCAGCCGGACCGACTCCAGGTAGACGCCCTTCTCCAGGCTCTTGACCATGTCGATGACGGTCAGCCCCGCCACCGCGGCCGCGGTCAGGGCTTCCATCTCGACGCCGGTCTGGCCGTCGACGCGCGCGGTGGCGATGATCCGCAGGGCGCCGGTATCGAACTCGAAGTCCACCTCGACGGCGGTGATGAGCAGCGGGTGACAGAGGGGGATCAGGTCCGGCGTTCGCTTGGCCGCCATGATCCCGGCCACCCGGGCCACGCCCAGCGCGTCGCCCTTGGCCAGCTGCGACGCGCGGACGGCGGCCAGCGTGGCGGCGGCCATCACCACCCGGCACTCGGCGGTGGCCTGGCGCCGGGTGACCGGCTTGGCGCCGACGTCGACCATGCGCGCGGCCCCGGCCGCGTCGAGGTGGGTGAGGGCGCCGCGCCGCCGCTCGGCCATTCCGGAAAGGATATGCGGGTGCCGCGCGCCGTCCTTTTCGACTACGGCCGGACCCTGGTCGAGTTCGACTACCCGGAACGGGAGCTGCTGGTGGCCATGCGCGAGGCGCTGCCCCTGTTGGGACCGGGTGCGCCGTCGGCAGAGCAGGCGATGCGCGACGTGCTGCTGCCGCTGGAGGCCGAGCTGGAGACCTTGGGGGAGGACGAGATCGACTACCTCGAGGTGTACGAGCGGGCCTGGCGGCGGGCCGGCGTCGAGGCCCCGCGGGACGTCCTGTACCAGGTGCTCGACCGCGAGCAGCGGGTCTGGGACCGGCACGTGCGCCCGGCTCCCGACGCTCTCTCCACCCTGAGCGCGCTGCGCGCGCGTGGGCTGCGCACGGCGATCGTCTCCAACGCGCCCTTCCCGCCGGAGATGATGCGGCGGCAGATGGCGGGGTTGGGCTTCCTGGCGGCGGTCGACGCCGTGGTCCTCTCGGCCGAGATCGGCCGCCGCAAGCCGGCGCCCGAGCTCTACCAGGCCGGCCTGCGGGCCCTCGGGGTGGCGGCCGCGGAGGCGCTCTACGTTGGCGACCGGGAGGTCGAGGACTATGAGGGGCCGCGCCGGATCGGAATGGAGGCGCTGCTGGTCACCGCCCTGGCCGCCGTGCCGCCGCCGCCCGGCGTGCCCACCGTGGCCACCCTGGCCCAGCTCCTGGACCGCCTGTGATCACCCCGCCGCCCCCTCGCCGCCGGCCGGGCCGGCTCTGGCTCTTCTTCTACGGCCGCCGGCGGCGCGGGTTCCCCGGCCTGCTGGTGGCGCTGTTGGTGCTGGCGGTGGTGCTGGGGCTGGCCTATGGCCTGCCCGGCGGGGCCGATCTCAGCCGGCTGGTGATCCTGGTCAGCGCCGGGGGGCTGCTGCTGCTGATCGTGGCCTCGCTGGTCCTGGTCGCTTTCGCCTGGCTGCGGCCGCGCGGGCGGCGATGAGGACGGCGGCCGCGCCCGCGCCCACGCCGTTGTCGATGTTGACCAGGGTCAGCCCGGTAGAGCAGGACTGCAGCATCGTGAGCAGCGCGGCCTGGCCCTCGCCGCCGGCGCCGTAGCCGGTCGAGACCGGCAGCCCGATCACGGGCTGGTCGACGAGGCCCGCCACCACCCCCGGCAGCACGCCGTCCATGCCCGCCGCCACCACCAGCACGTCGGCGTCCCAGGCCATCAGCTCGGCCAGCGGGCCCAGCAGGCGGTGGAGGCCGGCGACCCCGATGTCGGCCTCCAGGCGGGCCTGGTGGCCGCAGGCCTCGACCAGCATGCGGACCTCCTCGGCGGCGTCGAGGTCCGAGGTGCCGGCCGTGACCACCGCGACCCGGCCGCCGCCGAAGGCCGGCTCGAAGCCAGGGCGCCGCACGCGCGCGGCGGCGCCGCCGTAGGGGATCACCTCCAGGCCGGCCTGCCCGGCGGCAGCCTCCACCGCTGCGTGGTGCTCGGTGGTGAGCCGGCTGAGGCAGGCCTGGCCCTGGGCGGTCGCCAGCGCCACCGCCAGCCGGGCCACGTCCGCGGGCGCTTTGCCTGCGGCCAGCACCACCTCCGGCAGCCCGCGCCGCCCCGGCCGGCCGAAATCCAGCCGGGCCCTGCCGCCGAGCTCGTCGAGCTGGACCCGGCGCAGCTCGGCCTCGGCCTCGTCGACGTTCAGCTCGCCCGCCAGCAGGCGCTGTAAAACGTTTTTCATCGCGGCTTTTCGCCGAACACGCTGACCCACAGCGAGCGATCCCGAGGGCCGTCGAACTCGCACATGAAGATGGCCTGCCACTGGCCCAGCCGCACCTCGCCGCCGCTGACCGGGACGGTCGCGCTCGGCCCCACCAGCAGGGCCTTGATATGGGCGTCGGAGTTGCCCTCGGCGTGCTCGAAGCCCGCCTCCCTGGGCACCAGCTCGCGGATGTGGTTGAGGAAGTCTTCGATGACCGCCGGGTCGTGCCCCTCGTTGACCGCGATGGCGCAGGTGGTGTGGGGCGCGAAGACGGTGCAGGCGCCCTCGCGCACGCCGCTCTCGGTGACCGCCCTGCGCACCTTCTCGGTTACGTCCAGCGCCTCCTCGCGGCGGCTCGTGCGCAGCCGGAGCTTGACCATCAGCCGATTATGGTGATCGCCATGGCGGACGAGCCGCTGATGCGGCGACTGGAGTCAGAGGCCACCGGCGCCTACCGCTGGTCGAACGGCCCTGGCGACCGCTACGCCACGCACGTCCATCCCTACGAGAAGGTCCTCTACTGCGTGGCTGGCTCGATCACCTTCCACCTCGAGGACGAGGGTCGCGACGTCGACCTGAGAGCGGGCGATCGGATGCAGCTGGCGGCCGGCACACGGCACTCCGCGGTGGTGGGACCCGGCGGCTGCGTGTGCATAGAAGGCAGGCGAGGATCGGGGTAAACTGGGCGCCGGGATGAGCATCATCGAGTTCATCCAGGACCGCGCCCGCTATTACAACTGCCCGGTCTGCGGGCGGAACCTCAAGGGCTGCGCGGTCCGCATGCTGAACCACGTCGAGGACCGCTTCACGGTCCAGGTCACCTGCGCCTCCTGCCACGTGACCTTCATCGTGATCCTCGCCATCCAGGGCCAGGGGCTGGAGATGGTCCATGACGCCGAGGTCGAGGTGGACGTCGAGGACCTGCGGCTCGAGGCCGCCGAAGCCGGCCGCCAACCAGGTCCCATCGAGCTGGACGAGCTGCTTGACGTGCACCTCACGCTGCGCGCGTTCGACGGCACTCTCACGGACCTGATCAAGCAGCCTGAGCCCCGTTCCTAGGGCCGCCACCACGCGCGTCTATCTGGACCACGCCGGCGGCGCGCCGGTGCTGGAGGAGGTCCGGGCCGCGCTGGCGCGCCTCCCCGAAGCCAACCCCCAGAGCCCGCACGCGGAAGGCCGTGCGGCGCGGGCCGCCCTGGACGCCGCCCGGGACCAGGCCGCCGCGGCCCTGGGCGCCAGTCCCGGGGATCTGGTCTGGTGCTCGGGCGGGACCGAGGCGGTCAACCTGGCCCTGCTGGGCGCCGGGCGCCGGCTCCCGCCCGGGCGCCGGGTGGTGACCTGGGCAGCCGAGCATCAATCGGTCCTGGGCGCCGTGCGCGAGCTCCAGGCCGAGGGCCGCCCGGTCCTGGTGCTGCCGGTGGACGGGGCGGCGCGAGCGTCCGCCGCTGACATCCCCGAGGATGCCGGCCTGGTCTCGATCGGCCTCGCCAACAACGAGGTGGGGACGCTGCAGCCGGTGGCCGAGATCGCCGCCCGCGCCCGCCGCCTGGGGGCGCTGGTCCACCTCGACGCCTGCCAGGGAGGGTCCTGGGTGCGGCCGCCGGTGGAGCTGGCCGACCTGGTGTCCTTCTCCGGGCACAAGCTGGGCGCCGGCCGGGGCGGGCTTCTGCTCGCTCGCCGCGATACTCCGCTCCTGCCACTGCTCTTCGGGGGGCCCCAGGAGTGGGGCCGGCGGGCCGGGCGCGAGGACGTGGCGGCGGCGGTCGCGGTTGCGAACGCCCTCGCCGTCTGCCGGGACCGGCGCGCCGGCTGGTCCGCGGCGGCGCGGCCCCGGGCCGCCCTTCTCCGCGAGGCCCTGGCCGGGCTCGGCGCCCGGATCACCGGGGGCGAGCCCCGGCTGCCCAACTTCGCGACCGCGGCCTTCGCCCGGGTCAAGGGCGAGGACCTCGTCCTCAGCCTCGACCTGGCCGGGATCGCCGTCTCCAGCGGCTCGGCCTGCGCCAGCGGCTCGCTCGACCCCTCGCACGTGCTGCTGGCGATGGGCCTTTCCATGCCCGAGGCGCTGGGCAGCCTGCGCCTGACCGCGGGGCCGGCCACGACCGAGGCCGAGGTGGAGCTGGCGCGGGTGGCGCTGAGCGGGATCACCGCCCTTGCCTGACATCGAGATCGAGCTGGCGCGCAGGCTGGAGCGCGGTGAGGAGGTGGTGCTGGCGACCGTGGTCCGCACCGACGGCCGGCCGCCTTCCCAGGTGGGCGCCAAGGCCCTGCTGGCGCGCGATCGCGCGCTGGCCGGCACCCTCGGCTGCTCGGAGTTCGACTCCGCCGCCCTCGCCGACGCGCCCGGGCTGCTGCAGGCCGGCACCCCGGCCATCCGGTCCTACCGGCACGACCTGGGCTCGATCGAGGTCTACCTGGAGCCGCACGTGGCCCAACCCACCCTGTTGGTCATCGCCGACACACCGGTGGCCGCCAGCCTCGCGCGCTGGGCGCCCGAGGTGGGCTTTCGGGCGGTCACCGCCGGCGGCCTCGACGACCTGCTGGAGGAGGTCGCGGGCGCTGATCTCTACGTCATCCACACCAACCACGATGCGCCCGACCTGCCCGCGGTCCTGGAGCTCCTGCTGCGCCGCCAGCCGCCTCCTCGCTATCTCGGGCTGATGGGTTCGCGCCGCCACACCGGCCACCACCTGGAGGCGCTGGCTGCCCGCGGTTTCCCGGCCGCGGCGCTGGAGCGCATCCAGTCGCCGGTCGGGCTGAATCTCGGCGCGCGCACGCCCGAGGAGATCGCGCTCTCCATGCTGGCCGGGCTGGTGGCGGTCCGCAGGGGCGCCCAAGGGGGATGGCTGGACCCGCCCCGGCAGCCATAATGCGGCCGTCATGGCGATAGGAGAGGGAACCCGCCTCGGCGCCTACGAGGTCCAGGAGTTTGTCGGCAGGGGCGCTATGGGAGTCGTCTACAAGGCCTGGCACGATGCGCTGGCGCGGCCGGCCGCGGTCAAGGTGCTGCAGGCGCTGGCCCCGGACTCGGAGGCCACCGCGCGCTTCCGCCGGGAAGCGCAGTCGATCGCCCAGATGCGGCATCCCAACATCCTCAACGTCTTCGACTTCGGCGAGTACGAGGGCGTGCCCTACATGATCGTCGAGTACGTCCCCGGCGGCTCCCTGGCCGAGCGCCTGAAGGCCGGCCGGCCGCCCGACGCTGCGCACTTCGTGCCCATGCTGCGGGGGCTCGCCGCCGGCCTCGACTACGCTCATTCGCTGGGCGTCGTGCACCGCGACGTCAAGCCGGCCAACGTCCTCGTGGGCCGCGATGACGCGCCCATCCTGGCCGACTTCGGCCTCGCCAAGCTGCTGCAGTCGGCCTCCGTCAAGAGCGCCACCGGCGTCACCACCGGCACCCCCGCCTACATGGCGCCTGAGCAGGTGACGGGGTCGGCGGTGGGTCCCGCGGCCGACCGCTACGCGCTGGCGGCGGTCGCCTACGAGCTGCTCACCGGCACGCCCCCTTTCTCGGGCGAGGGCGTGCTCGAGCTGCTGTACGCGCACGTTCACCGGGACCCGCCTCCCCCCTCGGAGCGCAACCCCCGGCTCTCGAAGGACGTCGACAGCGTGCTCCTGCACGGGCTCGCCAAGCAGCCGGAGGCGCGCTGGGCGAGCTGCCGGGAGATGGTCGACGCGCTGGATAAGGCGCTGCAGGGCCAGGCTGTGGCGCCGGTCGAGGCGACCATGGTCATGGCGCGCGACCCCGCGCGGGCGCCAGCCTCAGCGCCGCCGGCGGCGCAGCGGCGCTTCCCGATCCTGCCCCTGGTCGCGGGCGCGCTGATCGCGCTGGCGCTGGTGGCCCTGCTCCTGCTGCTGCTCCGCGGCGCCGCCCAGCCCACGCTCACGGCCTCGCCGGGCACCGTGAGCGCGGGCGGCACCGTGCGCGTCACCGCCCACCGTCTGCCCGCCCACCAGGAGGGCTCGATCTCGATCGCCAGCACCCCCCAGGAGCTGGCCAGGTTCCAGGCCGACGCCCAGGGCAACCTCGACCAGGAGGTGCGGATCCCGGCCGACCTCACCGGCCGCCACGATCTCGAGCTGTGCTGGAGCGGCGCCTGCCACGCCAGCGCCGTGGTCAGCGTGCAGCCCGAGCGGCGCGCCACCCCCACGCCCACCCCCACCCGGGTCTTCAGCCCGGCCATCCTGGTCTCCTCGACCTCCCCCAAGCTGGGGACGGCGATCCGCGTCGACGGCCACGGCTTCGATCCTCAGCGCCAGTACAGCCTGGTCCTGGCCCAGGGCGGCAAGGAGATGGCGCTCCAGAACCCCGGCGCGGTGCAGCCCAACGGCACCTTTACCGCCAACGTGGTGATACCGGCCGGCCTCCAGCCCGGCAACGCGGAGCTGGTGGCCTGCATCTACACGTCGGGCAGCGTGCCCCGCGCCGACGAGTGCGTGCGGGAGCAGCTCCAGCTGCAGAAGTGAGGCACTAGAAGACCTCGGTCAGCAGCAGGTCGTCGAGGGTCTCGCGGCGCCGGATCAGGCGGGCCGCGCCGTCGCGCACCATCACCACGGCGGGCCGCGGCATGCCGTTGTAGTTGCTGGCCATGGCCAGGCAGTAGGCGCCGGCGGCGGGGATGGCGATCACGTCGCCCGCGGCGAGTGGCGGCAGCCGGGCGTCGGTGACCAGGATGTCGGCCGACTCGCAGTACTTGCCGGCGATGGTCACCGTGCGCAGGCCGGCGTCCGCCGGCTCGGGGTCGTCGACCTTGATCGCCTCGTAGCGAGTGCCGTAGAGCTTGGGCCGGATGTTGTCGCCCATCCCGCCGTCGACGGCGACGAAGGTGCGCACGCCGGGGATCTCCTTGATCGCCCCCACCGTGTACAGCGCCACCCCGGCCGGCCCGGCCAGGGAGCGGCCCGGCTCGACCACCAGCTCGGGCACCGGCAGCCCACGCTGGGCGCAGCCGCCAGCGAGGGCCGCCCGCAGCGTGCTGACGAACTCGCGCGGTGTCGGGGGGTCGTCGTCCCGGGTGTAGGCGATGCCCAGGCCGCCCCCGGCGCCCAGCCGGCGGGGGGTGAAGCCGAGGTCGCGCTGCAGCTCGGCGACCAGGTCGAGCATGATCGCCATGGCCGCCGCGTGGCCGCGCAGATCAAAGATCTGGGACCCGATGTGGGAGTGCAGCCCCACCAGCTCCAGGCGGTCGTGGGCCAGCGCCCTCTCCACCGCCTGGCGGGCGGCGCCGCTCTCCACCGAGAAACCGAACTTGGAGTCGAGCTGGCCGGTCGCGATGTATTCGTGGGTGTCCGGCCGGACCCCCGGCGACAGCCGCACCTCGGCCCGCATCCGCTGACCCGGCGGAATCACCTCGAGCAGGAGGTCGAACTCCTGGAACCCGTCCACGACCAGCGTGGCGCCCGCCCGCCAGGCCGCCTCCAGATCCTCACGGCTCTTGTTGTTGCCCAGGAAGTAGATGCGGTCGGCGGGGAACCCGGACCGCAGCGCCAGGTGCAGCTCCCCGGCCGAGACCACGTCCAGGCCCAGACCCTCCTCGGCGACGACGTGCAGGAACTGCGGGCTGGCGAAGGCCTTGGCCGAGTAGAGAACGTGGCCGGCCGGGCCCATGGCGGCGATGAACTCGCGCGCGATCGTGCGCACGGTCTCCTCGTCGTAGACGTAGAGCGGCGTCCCGTGCTCGCGCGCCAGCTCGAGCAGGTCGGCGCCGCCGACCTCCATCCGGCCCCCCGCGCCGACCCGGTACGTGACCGGGAGGAGCACGGCTACCTCAGGAGTTAGTTAGAGGACCCGCAGCTGCCGCAGCCACCGCCGCAGCAGCCGCCGCCTCCGGCGCCGACTTCGAGGGATGGAGCACTCTCGGAGAGGCCGAGTGATGCGAAGCTGGAGACCAGGACCCGCGTCCGCGTCGACTCACAGGTCGGGCAGACCTGGGCGCGGTCGCGTTCCGCAAAGGAGGTGAGGACGTCGAACTCGGCCGAGCACTTCTCGCAGCGGTACTCGTAGATGGGCATCGATGCCGATTCTAAGCTCGCCGAATACGCCCGGCTGCTGGCCGCCTGGCCGGGCCTGGTGGGACGCGGCGAGGACCCCGCGGCGCTGATCGAGGATTCGCTCACCCTGCTGCCCCACCTGGACGGGGTCTCGAGCCTGGTCGACGTCGGTTCCGGGGGCGGCATGCCCGGGATCCCCCTCCAGCTGGCCCGGCCGGAGCTGGCGGTCACCCTGCTCGAGTCCGATCACCAGAAGGCGGCCTTTCTCGAGCAGGCCGCGGCCCGCTTGGGCATCCCCATCACGGTGGTCGCGGAGCGGGCCGAGGACGCCGCTCGCGGCCGGCTGCGGGAAGCCTTCGACGCGGCCTGCTGCCGCGCCCTGGCGGCGATGCCGGTGGCCGCCGAGCTGTGCCTCCCCCTGGTCAGGGTCGGCGGGCGCTGGCTGGCCCTGCGCACCGAGTCGGACGCCGGCGACGGCGCCCGGGCCTGTCGCCTGCTGGGGGGCGGCGAGCCAAGGTTGGTGCCCGCCCCCAGCCGCCTCCGCAGGCGGGGAGTTGTGGTCGTGGTGCCCAAGCTGGCGCCCTCGCCCGCCGCCTACCCGCGGCGGGCCGGGGTTCCCGCCCGGCGTCCGCTGGGTATCTAAGCTGTAGCCGTGCAGGTCTTGACTCAGCCGGACACCCTGGTCGTAGCCGGTGTCGAGCTGCGCTCGCGCCTCTTCACGGGCACCGGCAAGCACCGCTCCGACGAGGACATGCTGGCCTGCCTGGAGGCGTCCGGCTGCGAGCTGGTGACGGTCGCCCTGCGCCGCCTCGACCTCGACCAGCCGAACCGCAAGACCCTGCTCGACCTGATCGATTGGTCGCGCTACCGGTGCCTCCCCAATACCGCCGGCTGCACCACCGCCGAGGAGGCGATCCGGATCGCCCGCCTGGCCCGCAGCATGGGCCTCTCCGACTGGGTCAAGCTGGAGGTGATCCCCGAGGGCATGCACCTGCTGCCCGACCCGGTGGAGACCCTGAAGGCGGCCGAGCAGCTGGTCAAGGAGGGCTTCAAGGTCCTGCCCTATATCAACGCCGATCCCGTGCTGGCGCGCCGGCTGGAGGAGGTGGGCACCGTGACCGTGATGCCGCTGGGCTCGCCGATCGGCTCCGGCAACGGCCTGGTCACGATCGAGCAGATCCGGATCATCATCGACAACGCCAGGGTCCCGGTGGTGGTCGACGCCGGCATCGGCGGCCCCGCCGACGCGGCGCTGGCGATGGAGATCGGCGCTGACGCGGTGCTGGTCAACACCGCCATCGCGCAGGCCGCCAACCCGCAGCTGATGGCCGAGGCCATGCGCGACGCGGTCACGGCCGGCCGCCGCGGCTTCCTGGCCGGCCGCATCGGGCGCAGCGCCCAGGCCAGCCCCAGCTCACCGACCACCGGCATATCGCGGCGCTCCTGAGCCTGCCCGCGGCGATGGCGCTGGTGGGCTCGGCCGCCGCCGCCCCCACCGCACTCGCCCGCGGGGCCACCATCCTGCAGCTGCGGATCCCGGGCGCGCCCGGACGGTCCTACGAGAAGGAGGCGAGGGCCCTGGTGCCGACGGCCTTCGTGCCCGTCGTCGTCAGCTCGCGGGCCGACGTGGCGCTGGCGGTGGGCGCCGCCGGGGTGCACCTGCCCGAGGGCGACATCCCGGTCCGGGGCGCTCGCCGGCTGCTCGGAGACGGCCGGCTGGTCGGCCGCTCGGTGCACACCCTGGCGGCGGGGCTGGAGGCGGCGGAAGCGGGTGCCGACTACCTCGTCTTCGGGCCGGTCTACGAGACCGCCTCCCATGCCGGCCGCCTCGCGGCCGGGCTGGACGCGCTGCGCGAGCTGTGCCGCGCCGTCTCGGTGCCGGTGCTGGCGATCGGCGGCGTCGACTTCGACCGGGCCGAGGAGTGTCGGCGGGCGGGCGCCGCCGGCTTCGCCGGCATCGGCGCCTTCAGATGAAACTGCGGTGACCACCCCACAAAATCTGCGCGTCAACGGCCGGCCGGTGCGGCTGGCCGGAGAGGTTCCGCTGCTCGACTACCTGGCCGAGCTCGGCGTCGACCCCCGGGCGGTGGCGGTGGAGCTGAACGACCGCATCCTGGAGCGCCCGGAGTTCGCAACCGCCGTGCTGCGCGAGGGCGACGTGGTCGAGATCGTCCGGATGGTGGGGGGCGGCAGCTAGCCGAGGACGGTCCGGATCGCCGACTCGGCCTCCGCCCGCTCGTCCCAGGGCTCCTTGCCGGCGGCGGTCTGCATGGTCCGCTCGTGGCCCTTGCCCGCCAGCAGGATCACGTCTCCCGGCCGGGCCCGCGCGACCGCCCGCCGGATCGCCTGGCGGCGGTCGAGCACGATGTCGTAGTCGCGGCCCGGCTGGCGGCCGCCGACCCCCGCCTGGACGTCGCGCGCGATCTCCGCCGGGTCCTCGTCCAGGGGATCGTCGGTGGTGATGACGAAGTAGTCGGCGCCCTCGGCGGCGGCGCGGCCCATGCCCGGCCGGTCGTGGTCGCTGCGGGCGGTGCTGCCGAAGACCAGGATCAGGCGGCCGTCGGTGAAGGGGCGCAGCTCGGCCAGCGCGCTGGTCAGGGCGCCGGCGGAATGGGCGAAGTCGATGTAGACCTTGAAGTCCTGGCCCAGCTCGATCGCCTCCAGCCGGCCCTCCACGCCGCGGAAGGTGCTCAGCCCCTCCGCGACCTGGTCGACCGTCAGCCCCAGCGCCAGGCAGACGCCGGCGGCGCAGAGCGCGTTGTAGACGTTGAAGCGGGCGGGCAGCCGGAGCTCGACCAGCGCCTCGCCCTCGGGGGTGAGCAGCCGGAAGCGCGACCCGTTGGCGTCGCCCCAGATCTCGACAGCCCGGATCTCGGCCTGGTTGTCGATCGAGTAGGACCAGCGGCGCTCGATCGGGCGCGCCGCCAGCCGCTCCCAGGAGACGTCGTCCCGGTTCAGGATCGCGGTCTTGGGCACGCCCTTGGGCGCCGCCTCGGCGCAGAGGTCGATCAATCGGGCCTTGGCGGCCAGGTATTCGTCCCAGGTGCGGTGGTAGTCGAGGTGGTCGACGCCGACGTTGGTGAAGGCTGCGACGTCGAAGTCGCAGGCGCCGACCCGATGCTGGACGAGCGCGTGGGAGGTGGCCTCCACGACCGCCGCCTCGGCGCCCGCCGCCACCATCCGGGCCAGCCAGGCCTGGACCTCGGGCGCCTCGACCGTGGTCTGGCCGCTCTGGTTGTAGGACTCGTCCGAGCCCAGCCGGAAGGCGACCGTGCTCATGGTGCCCGCCTGCCGGCCTGCCCGCTCCAGGACGTGGCCCGCGATGTGCGTGGTGGTGGTCTTGCCGTCGGTGCCCGTGATCCCCGCCATCAGGAGCCGGCGCGCCGGGCGGCCCAGCAGGGTGGCGGCCAGCTCCGCCAGCGCCGGCCGGGTATCGGCGACCCGGATCCGCGGCACCGTGGGCGACACCGGGACGGGCCGCATCAGCGCCAGCGCGGCGCCGTGGGCGGCGGCGTCGGCGGCGAAGTCGTGGCCGTCGCTGTGGAGCCCGGCCATGGCCACGAAGAGGTCGCCCGGGCCGGCGCCCCGGGAGTCGTAGGTGACGGCCTGGACCTCATGGTCGGCGCCGGCCTCGACCACCGCGCCGGGGACCCCGGCGGCGAGGTCGGCGAGTCGCATTCCCGGCAGCATAATCGGGCTGTGAAACCTCCCCCACCGAATCTGCGATTCGGCGGGGACCCCCAAATCAGCGCCCTGATCGGGGGGCGCCGGTTCGACTGGGGCTCGCGCGTGTACCTGATGGGGATTGTCAACGTGACCCCCGATTCCTTCAGCGGCGACGGCCTGGCGCACGATCCCGAGGCGGCCGTGGCGCTCGGCCTGCGCATGGCCGCCGAGGGCGCTGACATCCTGGACGTGGGCGGCGAGTCGACCCGCCCCGGCCACACCCCGGTGAGTGCCGAGGTGGAGATGGAGCGCGCGCTGCCGGTGGTCGAGCGCCTGGCCCGGCAGGCGGGCGTGCCCGTCTCCATCGACACCAGCAAGCTGGCCGTGGCCGAGGCCGCGCTGGCGGCGGGGGCCGCCATCGTCAACGACGTCTGGGGCCTGCAGCGGTCGCCGGGCATCGCCGCCCTGGCGGCCAACGCCGGCGCCAGCCTGGTGCTCATGCACAACCAGGAGGGCCACGAGTACGGCGACCTGCTGGGCGAGATCGCGGGCCGGCTCCGGCGCTCGCTGGCGGCCGCCCTGGCGGCCGGGGTGCCCCGTGAGCGGGTGCTGCTCGACCCCGGGATCGGCTTCGGCAAGACGGCCGAGCAGAACGTGCAGGTGCTGCGCCATCTGGAGCGCCTGCGGGAACTGGGCCAGCCGCTGCTGGTGGGTGTCTCCAGGAAGAGCTTCCTGGCGCGGATCTTCGGCCTCGAGGAGCAGGAGGCCCGGCTCGACGGGACCGCGGCCGCGGTGGCGGCCGCCGTGCTGCGCGGCGCCGACGTGGTCCGGGTCCACGACGTGGCGCGGATGGCCCGGGTGGTGCGGGTGGCCGAAGGGCTGCGGTGACCCTCGCCTATCTCGGCCTCGGCTCCAACGTCGGGGACCGGGAGGCGCACCTGGCCGAAGCCCGGCGCCTGATCGAGGAGGCGGGAGCGCACGTCCTGCGCGCCAGCTCGGTGATCGAGACCGAGCCCTGGGGAGTCGCGGTGCAGCCACGCTTTCTGAACCAGGTCCTGGAGGTGGAGTGGGCCGGGTCGGCCCGCGAGCTCCTGACCGCGATGAAAAACGTTTTACATGCGGTCGGCCGGACCCCCACCTACCGCTGGGGCCCGCGCGAGATCGACGTCGACATCCTGCTCTTCGGCGAGCAGCGGATCGAGGAGCCCGATCTCCAGGTCCCGCACCCGCGGATGTGGGAGCGCGACTTCGTGACCCGCCCGCTGGGCGAGCTGAGGCCCGACATACTGGAAAAACGATGACCAGCGCTGACGGCCTGCGCGTGGCCTGGCTCGGCCACCGGTCGCCAAAGCTGGCCGGGGGCATGGCGACCTATTCGCAGGAGATCACGGAAGGGCTCCGCCGGCGGGGCCATCGCGTGACCTTCTTCACGCTCAAGACCGGAGACGACGGCCTTCAGAGCGACCCCAGCATGGAGCTGGTGAGCCTGGACGCGATGCCCCTGCTCAAGCCGCTGGTCATCTCCGGCCGCCGCGCCAAGCGCACGCTGGTGGACCGCCTGATGGCGCACGACTTCGACCTCGTGCACGCCTCCTTCTGGTTCTCCAGCCTCGACTTCGACCTGCCCAGGACCTGCCGGCGCGTCGGCATCCCCCTGGTGGCCACCTTCCACGTCGCCTTCGACCACCGGCTCTCGGTCTGGGGCGGCATCACCAACGCCACCTACCGGCTATACGCTCCCACGCTCGCGCAGTGCGACCGGGTGATCGTCTTCGGTGAGGCTCAGCGCGACCTCCTGGTGACCCTGGGCGTGCCCCCCGAGGTGATCCGGATCCTGCCCAACGGCGTCGACATCGAGCGTTACACGCCCGGGCCCAGCGACTGGAAGTCGCGGCTGGGTGAGGCCGGGCAGCTCTTCGTGTTCATGGGCCGGGTCGATTCCGAGAAGCGGGTGGACGCGCTGCTGCGCGCCTTCATGGTGGTCGACCCCCCCGCCGGCACGCGGCTGGTGGTGGTCGGCCAGGGCAGCGAGCGCCGCCGGCTGCAGCGCCAGTACCGGGACCCGCGGGTAGTCTTCACCGGCCACGTGGCCGACGCCGGCGAGCGGATCGGCATCCTGCGCGCGGCGGACGCCTTCTTTCTGCCCTCGCAGGTCGAGGGCCTTTCGCTCTCGATGCTGGAGGCCATGGCCTGCGGGGTGGCCACGGTGGCCACCGAGGTGGGCGGAGACGGGGACGCGCTGCGCGGCGCCGGAATCCTGATCGACCCCTCCCAGCTCGACGGGCAGCTGGAGCTGGCGCTGCGGACGCTGGTGGACCTGCCCTGGCTGACCGGGCCGCTCGGCGAAGCGGCGCGCCGGCGCGCGGTCGAGCGCTTCTCGCTGTCCGCCAACCTCGACACCCTGGTCGATCTCTACGGCGAGGTCGCCGGCCGGTGACCACCCGGGTGACCACCGGGTGAGACCGGCCGACTCCCCGCTCCGGGTGGCCTGGCTCGGCCACCGCTCGACGACCTCGGGCGACGGCATCATCACCTACTCCCGGGAGACCACCAGCGGGCTCCGGGCGCGGGGCGTGGACGTCGTCTTCTTCCACCACGAGCCGGCGCTGGCGGACGCCGATTCGGTGGTCCTCGACGCCCTCACGCTGTCCCACCGGCTGGTGATCTCGCGGCCGGGCTCCCGGCGGCGGCTGGTCGACCTGCTGCGCGAACGGGAGGTGGACGTCGTGCACGTCTCCTTCTCCTTCTCCAGCCTGGACTTCAACCTGCCCCGGCTTTGCCACGAGCTCGGGATCCCGATCGTGGGCACCTTCCACGTGCCCTTCGGCCAGCGGCCGACGCTCTGGAGCTTCACCACCAACGCGGTTTACCGGCTCTACGCCCAGGCCCTCGCCGGCTGCGACGCGGTGATCATCTTCAGCGACGCCCAGCGCGCCATCCTGGCCAGCCTGGGGGTCCCCCGAGAAGTGATCCGGGTCCTCCCCAACGGGGTCGACGTCGACAAGTACGCGCCCGGCCCCTCCGACCAGCGCGCCCGTTTCGGCGCCGCGCGCCTGTTCTCCTACGTCGGCCGCCTCGACCCCGAGAAGAACGTGCCCGAGCTGGCGGAGGCCTTCCTGGGCGCCGACCCGCCGCGCGATCACAAGCTGGTGATCGTGGGCGGGGGCGCCAACCGGCGGCGCCTCGAGCGCCGCTTCCACGACCCCCGGGTGGTCTTCACCGGGACCATCACGGACGAGCAGGAGCGGATCGGCATCCTGCGCGCCTCCGACGCCTTCTTCCTGCCCTCCGAGGTGGAGGGGCTGTCGCTGGCCATGCTGGAGGCGATGGCCTGCGGGGTCGCCACGGTGGCCACCGACGTCGGCAGCGACGGCGAGGCTCTGCGGGGAGCCGGCATCGTGCTGGACCCCAGGTTCCTGGAGCCAGAGCTGCGGGCTGCCGTGCGCAGCCTGATCGAGCTCCCCGCCGCCTGCCGGCTGCTGGGCGAGCTGGCGCGGCGCCGGGTGCTGGAGCGCTACGCGCTGGCGACCAACCTCGACCGCCTGATCGAGCTGTACCGGGAGCTGGCGCCGGCGCCCGCGGTCACGCCCCGGGGCGGGCGTTCGTGAAGCGGTAGCCGATCCCGGGCACGGCCAGGATGTAGAAGGGCCGCGCCGGCTGCGGCTCGATCTTCCGGCGCAGGTTGCGGATGTGGACGTCGATGACGCGGGTCTCGATCGGATACTCGTAGCCCCAGATCGTGTTCAGGATCTTCTCCCGGCTGAGCACCTTGCCCGCGTTCTGGGCCAGGAACGCGAGCAGGTCGAACTCGGTGTGCGTGAGGTCGACCTCGCTGCCGGAGCGCATCACCCGACGCTCGTTGACATCGATCACCAGGTCCTTGAACTCCAGCCGGCCGCGGCTGTAGTCGAAGGAATCCATGCGCGACTTGCGCAGGTGGGCGGCGATCCGCGCCAGCAGCTCGCGCAGGCGCAGCGGCTTGGTGACGTAGTCATCGGCGCCGATCTCCAGGCCCACCACCACGTCGATCTCGTCCGAGCGCGAGCTGACCATGATCACCGGGGTCGCGGTGTCGGTCTTGCGCAGCTCCCGGCAGACGTCGAAGCCCGACATGTCGGGCAGCGTGACCTCGAGCACCACCAGCGCCGGCTTGGCCTCCTCCAGCTCCCGCAGAGCGTCGGCGCCGGACTCGGCCTCGATCACCTCGAAGCCGTCCTGCTCGCACGCCTGCCGCACCTCGCGCCGAACCGCCGCCTCTGGCTCGACGACCAGGATGCTGCGAGCGGGGGTCTCGGCGACTTCGGTCGCGGGTTGCTTACTCAGTGAAGAACTTGCCTCGTCACGGAAGTGTTGTTAGCGAATGTTACGCAACCGGCTCACACGCTTAACTCCGCGGCGCAGTGTTTCGCCGGCCGCGATCAGCCGCTCGGCGCGCCGGTCGAGCACCAGGTCCCAGGCGCCCGCGTAGTCGATCAGGGTTCCCCCGAACCCGGTCTTGAACTGCCAGAGGCCCGCCCACGGGTGCGCGGGATCCCCGTCCGGGGGCACCCCCCAGAAGTCATAGCTGCGGCAGCCGGCGGCGGCAGCCTCCCGGATCGCCGCCCACTGCGCCGCGTAGGCGGGCATCAGGTTGCGCTTGACCTGGGTCGAGCCCCCGAAAAGGTAGTAAGCGCGCTCGTCGAAGCGGGCGACCAGGATCGCGGCCAGCGCCTCGCCCTGGTGGCGGGCGACGTAGACGCGGCACCACTCCAGGCGGCGCAGGCGGCGCTCGTAGAAATCGGGCCCGGCGGCGCTGATGCCCTGGCGGCCGGCGGTGGCGTCGTGCTGCCGGGCAAGCTCGGCGGCGTCGCCCTGGTCGTCGACGGTCACGCCGCGCTTCTCGGCCAGGCGGATGTTGTATCGATGCTTGGGCTTCATCCCCGCCAGCAGATCGGCCTCCGCGCGCAGCTCGAGCAGCAGGGTATGGGTGGGATGCAGCGCCGGCGCCGGCCGGAAACCCTCCTCCTCCAGCACCCGGGCGAACCCGGCCGGGGCCTCGGGCTCGACCCGGAGACGGGCCAGGCCCTGGCGGCGAGCCCAGGCCGCCAGGACCCGCAGCGCACCGGCGGTGGCCGGCACAGGCCCCCGGGGCAGGTAGGCCCAGCGCGCCGGCCCGGCCTTCGCCAGCTGCACCGAGGCGGCGCCCGCCACCCCCAGGTCGACCCGCTCCAGGGACCAGCCCTCGGCCTTCTGGACCTCGCCGTAGCCGAACGACTGCATCAGCGGCGCCGGGCCGTCGCCCTCGCGGGCCGCGGCCCGCAGCCGCAGGTCCCAGTCGGCCCCGGCGGTCAGTGCTGCGGCGTCAGGCCGCCGGAGCGATCGCGGCGCGCGAGCGCGGCCACCGCGCCGTCGTGGAGGTGGCTGACGTCGTTGACGCCGCTGATCACGGTCCGGGCGCGGCCCTTGGTGAGGATGGTGATGGAGCAGTTGTCGATCACGAACGGGAAGAGGCCATGGCTGCGGTTGCCGATGGTGCGCCCCAGTGCGACCTGGATCACGCCCCCGTGGGTCACGATCAGGATGTCGCCGTGCGGGTGGCGCTCCAGGAGCTCGTCCAGCACCCGATGCACGCGCACCTCGAAAGCCTCCGCCCCCTCCGAGCCGGGGACGATGTCCCAGGAGGGCTTGCGCTCCCAGCGGGCCCACTCCTCCGGGTAGCGGGAGATCGTCTCCTCACGGGTCAGTCCTTCCCACTCGCCGAGCGCTATCTCGCGCAGATCGGTGAGCGGCTCCGGATTCATACCGATCTCGGCGGCGACCGTGGTCGCGGTGACCCGGCAGCGCGCCAGGTCGCTGGTGTAGAAGCCGTCGAAGAGCCTGCCGCTCAACCGCTCGGCCAGCCGCCGCGCCTGCATTTCGCCCAACGCCGAGAGCGGCGGGTCGAGCTGGCCCTGGATCCGGCGCTGGCCGTTCCACGTCGATTGGCCGTGGCGCACGAGGAAGAGCCGGGTGGGATCGGGCGGGCGGGAGCCGGGCGGGTCAGGCGGCGTGGCCCGGCTGCCCGGAATCGACATCGTCCGCTTCCTATACTAGCCTTACCCGAGTCCGCCACTCGGGCGGCTGGCGCACGCCGCCCAAAAGGAGTACCAATCCTCTTTGCAGTCCAACGGCTCTCTCAACGACACCAACCTGAGGACGCTGCTCGAAACCGCGCAGACGGAGCGCGCGACCGGCACTCTCACCGTCCGCAACGGGGGGGACGGAGCCTGCACGCTCTACTTCCTGTTCGGCCACCTCTTCCACGCCCTGGGCGAAGGCGTGGACGGCGACGACGCGGTGGTCAAGGCGCTCAGGTGGCCGAGCGGGGAGTTCGACTTCGACGCCAAGGCCAAGCTGCCCGCGGACGAGACGGTCAGGGCCTCGATCACCGAGCTGATCGAGAAGGCGGGTTCCTCCTACAACGGCCAGTCGCCGGCGGCCGCCGAAGGTAGCCCGCCAGCCGAGGCTCCTCCCGAGCCCGCGCCGGCGCCCGAGTCCCACGCCGAGCCGCCGCCGCCGCCGCCGCGCGAGCGGGAGCCGGATGTGATGGACACCCAGGAGCGGCGAGGCGTCAAGCACCGTCCCCAGCCCAAGCACGGCCGGGAGCCGATCCCGGTGCCCGCCGGGCAGGTCACCTACGACTCGCTCAAAACCTCCTTCGTCGACTTCCCGCGCCTGGTCACCACGCTGGAGCGCGAGGCTTACACCGGCTACGTGCGGCTCCTCACCGACGACGCCGCCGGCCTCATCCTCTTCAAGGAGGGGGTGGCCCTGGAGTGCGCCTACGACGTGGGCGCCCCCACCGGCCCCAGCCTCGGCAGCCCCGCGCTGCTGGACTTCAAAGATGAGGTCGTCCGCGGCCATGGTGTGCTGGACGTGGTGGCCCTCAGCCCAGAGCTGGTCGACGGCCTCTACGAGATGACCGTCACCAAGCCGATGTACTCCGACCTGTATGCGGCCTGGGTCGATCCCAGGGCCCTGCTCAAGTTCCTGGAACAGCGCAAGCTGAGCGGCAGTGTGATGGTGCGGGCCGCCCGCAGCACCGGCGTCATCATCCTCACCCACGGCAAGCTGACCGGCGCCTACACCAGCGACTCCCGCGACATCTCGGAGTCGGCCGATGGGGTGCTCGAGCTCTGCAGCGACCCCGACGCGGTGCTGGAGGTGAAGGCCGCCGACCAGTCGCCGCGGGAGCCGCTGGACGTCGACTCCGTGATCGCCGGCCGGTCGGGCCCAGCCGCACCGCCTCCGGCGGAGGCCCCGGCCGCGGTGGCCAGCAGCGAGCCGGCCACCAGCACCCAGCCCACGATGCCCGTCTACGCTGCGCCCCCGCCAGCCCCCCCGCCGGCTCCTCCCGAGCCCCCGCCGATGACCTCCATGCCGCCTCCGCCGGCTGCTCCCACGCCCGAGCCGGCCGCCTCCAACGTGGATTGGGAGGCGGCCATCACCGACCTTCAGGCCATGACCGAGGATGCCCTCGGCAACCGGTCGCGCAAGGTCAAGGACGTGCTCGGCTCTGCCGATCGCACGCAGGCCGGGCTGGAAGCCGCCATCGACCAGATCCCCACCATCAGCATCCTGTTCGTCGACTCCTCGCGCCTGGAGGCGCTCGCCAACGACCTCAGGGCCAAGCTCGCGACCTATACCGGCTAACCGGCGCCGCGGCCGCGCCGCCGCCGCCCTTCTCGTGCTGGTCGGGGCCGCCGTCCCGCTGGCCACCGCTTGCCAGGGCGCGCCCCAGGTGGTGGCTATCTCGCCCGCCCGCCAGGCCCAGCAGGTGCCCAGCAACCTCGACGTCAGCATCCGCTTCGACCACGACATGGATCGGGCTTCGGTCGCCTCCCGCTTCCAGGTCAGCCCGCGAACGGCCGGCGCGCTGGTGTGGGACTCGGCGCGCCAGCTCAGGTTCCGGCACCAGCCCTTTCAGCCCGACACCGAGTACCGCGTCTCCTTGGACGCGGGCTACCGCGACTCGGCCGGGAACCTCAACTCCTACAACCACGGCTGGAGCTTCCGCACCGAGGTGGCCCCCGAGCTGAGCGGGAGCACGCCGAGCCCAGGCGAGCAGAATGTCGACCCCGCCCAGCTGCTGGCGCTCAGCTTCACCCGGGCCATGGACCTGCGCAGCCTGGAGACGGCCACCAGCATCACGCCCGCCGTGCGCTTCGTGCTGCGGGCGGATCCCGGCGACCCGCGCCGGACCCTGGTCGCGCCCCAGTCGCTGCTGGATCCGCAGACCGCCTACTCGGTGACCGTGACTCGCGATGCCCGCGACGTCGACGGCAACCCGCTGCGAGCGGGAGTCGTGCGCGAGTTCGCGACCGGGCCGGGCCGGCCCCTGCGGCACTGGGTCACCTTCCTGGCCGACCAGTCCGCAGCCACGGCGGGGATCTGGATGGTGGACGGCAACCGCCTGCCCCGGCAGCTGGCCGCGGTCGACGCGGTCGCCTTCCAGTGGTCGCTGGACGGCTCTCACCTGTTGGTCGAGACACGGGCCGGGCCCTGGCTGGACGTCGAGATCGGCGGGGCCTCGACCACGCTGCCCTTCCAGGCCACCTGGGCCGGCTTTCTGGCCCCCGGCGCCGGTTACCTGTTCCTGAGCGCGGGTCGGCTCCAGCGCTACACGCCGCAGGGCGAGGCGGTGCTGGTCGACACGGGTGTGGGTGAGGTGGCGGTGGGTCCCAACGGCGAGCGCATCGCCTACACGGTCGCCGGTCCGGGCGGGGACCAGCTGCGTGGCTACGAGGTGGACCTGCGGTCGCGCTACCGCATCCAGGCCGAGAGCGGGGCGGTCAGCGACCTGGCCTGGTCGCCGGACGGCAACCGGATCGCCTACCAGCTGGAGGCCGGCGATCCCACCCGGAGCCAGATCCGGGTGCGGGAGCTCTCGGGCGCGGGCGGCGTGACCACCGTCCGCACGGCGGACGTCGCCTCACTGGCCTGGCAGGCGGACTCCCGGCACCTGATCGTGGGTGCCACCGTGGCCGCGCCCGGGGGCCCGGCCGCCCGCGCCTTCCGGCTCAGCATCGCCGACAGCAGCCCCCGGCCGCTGGCGGTCGAGGAGGCCCTGCCGGCGGGGCCGGTGCTCGACGTCCGCAACCCGGTGCCGTCCCCAGACGGCCACCAGGTGGCCTTCGTGGGCTCGAGCCCGGGCTCGGGCGGTCCTCAGCTCTGGGTCGTCAACGTCGACGGCACCGGGCTGCGCCCGCTGACCAGCTTCGACGCCGCCGGCTTCCCCTACTCCTGCCGGGCGCCGGCCTGGACGGTGAGCTGAGGCCGCGCCGACTCGATCAGGGGCGAGAAGGCGTCCAGCAGCCGGTCGCCCGTCCGCTCCCAGCTGAAGCCCTGGGCGAGCTGGCGGCCGCGGCGGCCCAGCTCCCGGGCCAGCGCGGGGTCGTCCAGCAGCCGGCGCAGGCGGTCGGCGTAGTCGGCGGGATCGTGGCCGGCGACCAGGAAGCCGGTGGCGCCGTCGCGCACCACCGAGGCCAGCCCGGCCACGTCGGCGGCGATCACCGGGCAGCCACAGGCCTGCGCCTCGAGTCCGACCAGCCCGAACGACTCGCTGTATGAGGGCATCAGCAGGGCGTCGGCGGCCAGGTAGTAACCGGGTAGCTCGCGCTGCGGGATGGAGCCCAGGAAGGAGACCCGGGCTTCGATTCCCAGCTCCCGCGCCAGCTCCGCCAGCCGCTGCCGCTCACTCTCGCCCCCGGTGCGGCTGTCGCCTCCGAGGACCAGGAAGCGCACGTCGGGGTGGCCGGCGGCGGCGGTGGCGAACGCGCGGAGCGCGACGTCGGCCCCCTTCAGCCGCTCCAGGCGGCCCACGAAGAGCACCGTCCGCCCATCGTCGGCGGGGCGGGCCGTGCGCTCTGTAAAACGTTTTACAGAGCCGAAAGCGTCGAGGTCGACGCCGGGCGGGGCGACCTGGATCCGATCCCGGCGGACGGCATAGGCGCGGCGCAGCTCCTCGCCCTCGGCCTCGGTGCTGACCACCAGGAGGTCTGCGCTGCGCGCGATCTCACCCTCCAGTTGCTCCCGTAGGGCCGGCTCGGGGACGTCGCCAGGCGCCAGGCAGCGGTTCTTGACCACGGCCAGCGTGTGCGCGGTGTGCGCCCAGGGTAGGTGCCAGCGCCCGCGCAGCGTGCAGGCCACAGCCCCGGAGAGCCAGTAGTGGGAGTAAAGGAGGTCGTAGCGGAGGTCGTCGTCCAGGGCGAAGCGGGCGACCGCGCCCGCGAAGTCCTCGACATAGCCGGCCAGCTCGTACTTGTCGAGGTCGGCGGGACCCGCCGGAAGGTAGATGACCCGGCTCAGCGGCGCCAGGTTCTCGACCACGGGACCGGCGCCGGATGCGATCCGCGTGAAAACGTCGGTGGCGACGCCACGAGCGCTGAACTGGCGGCAGACCTCGCGCACGTAGACGTTGAGACCCCCGTTGGCGCTGTGGCCGAGCGCGGCTGTCGGGGAGGTGTGGAAGCAGATGACGGCCACCCGCGGCCGGCGGCCGCGGAGGATGGGCAGCTCGCGGGGAAGCTTTTCAGCCACGGTAGGCCGGCCTCCCGTCGAGCCATCGCCGCGAGGCGCACGTCAGCTGCGAAGCGGAGACCGGCGAAACACTGCTCACGTCCGCTAAACAAGCTAGCCGACACGGCCTATTCCCCGCGCGCGAGGATCGCGGCTCGCGGAATCGGCCCCGATATGATTGCCTCGATGCCCGCCGGCCTGGTGCGGAAGCTCACTCTCGGCTTTGGCGTCGGGGTCTTCGGCTGCCTGCTGGCGGTCGGCACCATCAGCGCCACCGCCGCCTCCCCCTCGCCATCGGCCTCAGCGTCAGAGTCCCCCTCGCCGGGCGCGGCCGGCGGCAACCTGCCCGGGGACCCGACCAAGGGCCAGGCGGCCTACAACACCGCCAACTGCGCCCAGTGCCACGGCGCCGGCCTGGAGGGCGGCATCGGGCCGCGGCTGAACCCCCTGCAGAAGATCACCGGGACCCCCGACTTCAAGAAGGTGGACGAGCCCCAGGTCGCCGGGTACCTGGTCACCACCATCACCGACGGCAAGGCCCCCTCCGACGGGTTCGGCCAGATGCCGGCCAAGGGCGGCGCCAACCTCAGCGACCAGGACATCAAGAACATCGCGGCCTACATCATCCAGGCCAACCTCTCCGGCAAGACGCCGCTCAGCGCGGCCGACCTGGCGCGCAGCAATGTGTTCTGGGTCACCGTTGGCATCGGGACCCTGTGCCTGCTCACCTACCTGCTGGCCCAGTACAACATGCGCTGGATCGCCCGCCGCGCGGCCGCCCGCCGCGGCCGCCTCGGATAGGACGCCAACCACCCCGGGCCCGCGGGTCCTCGTTCTCTACTCGGACACCGGCGGCGGCCACCGCGCCGCCTCCAAGGCGCTCACCCAGGCCATGGCCCAGCTCGATCCCGACGCCGCCGTGGTGGCGGCCGACCCCCTGATCGGAGAGGGCTCGGCGGTGATCCGGCGCCTGGCGCGCCTCTACTCGCCGCTCATCCAGCGCTCGCGGCCGGCCTGGGGCGCCGTCTACCACGGCTCCAACCTGCGCCCGGTGTTCGCGGCCATCCGGGCCGTTTTCGGAGGCAACGTGCGCCGGATCGTGACCCGCCTGATCAAGGAGCACGACCCCGACGTGGTGGTGTCCGTGCACCCGCTGCTCAACCACGTCGCTTACGCGGCGATCCAGCGCAGCGGCCGCCGGCGGGGGCTGGTGACCGTGATCACGGACCTGGTCGAGTTCCATCGGGGCTGGGCGTTCCCGCGGGCCGACCTGGTGATCGTTCCCACCGAGAGCGCTCGCCAGGCCTGCCTCAAGTGGCGGGTGCCCGCCGAGCGGATCCTGCTGCTGGGCCTGCCCGTCGATCTCCGCTTCCGGCCCCCGGCGCCCGGCGAGAAGGCGGCCCTGCGCCGCCGTTTCGGCCTCCAGGAGGACCGGATGACGATCCTGGTGGCGGGGGGCGGAGAAGGGTCGGGCAACCTCCTGAAGCAGGTACGGGCCCTGGCCTGGCGCGCGCGACCCTGGCAGCTGATCGCGGTCTGCGGCCGCAACGAGAAGCTGCGCCGGCGCCTGTCCCGGGTTCGCTTCGCCACCCCGATCCGCATCTTCGGGTTCGTCGAGAACATGCCGGAGCTGATGCGGGCCAGCGACCTGCTGGTTTCCAAGGCGGGGCCCGGCGCCATCGCCGAGGCGTTGACCACCGGCCTCCCGATCATGCTCACCGGCTACCTGCCCGGCCAGGAGACGGAGAACGTGACCTTCGTGACCATGACCGGTTTCGGCCTCTACGCGCCCAAGCCGGAACAGCTCCTGGAATCCATCACGCTGCTCTTCGCCGACGAGATGCGCATCTGGCGCGAGATGGCGGAGCGGGCGGCCTCGGCGGCGCGGCCGTACGCCTCGCTCGACATCGCGCGCGAGGTGCTCGGTGTGGCGGAGCGCTACAGGGCCAGCGAAGCCTCGCAGACGGCCCGGTAGGCGCAGAGCGAGCAGCGGCGGCGCTCGGGTCGCGGCTCCCGGTTGCCGGCCCGGACGCCCTCGGCAACCTCGCCCACCACCCGCCGGGCCTCCGCGATCAGGTCCTCGCCGCCCGGCACCACCACCCGCCGGTCCTCGCGGAGGTAGACGATCTCGAGATCGACCGGGTCGAGCCCGAGCGACTCCCGCGCTCCCAGCGCGTAGAGCGCCAGCTGGAGGTCCCGGCGCAGGCGGGACGCCGGCAGTGGGGCGCCGGTCTTGTAATCGACGATCCCCCAGGCAGCCGGGCGCCGGCTGCCCTCTAACCCGGCCCCGGGGGAAGGGCCCGCCACCCCACCCCTTATTTGGGTGGGGGGTGGGGTCGGGGGATCGATCCGGTCAATGATCCCCGTCAGCCGCCAGCCGTCAAGGTCGGTTGTAAAGGAGCGCTCCACCATCGCCGGCCGCTGGGCCAGCCCGCCGCCGGCCGCGAAGCGCTCCAGCTGCGCCCGCCCCAGGCCGCGCAGCGCGGGCAGGCGCCGGGGATCGACCGGCGTCACCGTGGCCCACGCCTCCTCCAGCAGATCCAGTAGCCGGCCGCCGGCGACGGGCTCGCCCGCCGCCCGCAGCGCCCCCGCCCGCATCAGCGCGGCGTGCACCACCGACCCGTGCTGGGCCTCGGCCGATTGCCCGGCGGGCAGGCCGACCTGGTACCGGTACCAGTGCTGGCGCGGGCATTCGCGGTAGCTGCTGACCGCGCTGAAGGAGAGGCGGACCGGCTCCCGCCGGACTCGCCCAGGCCGGTTCCGCGCCTCGTGCGGCGCCGGGGTCCGCCCCGGTGCGGGGGTGGGAGCCGTGATCACCACCCGCTCGCGCAGCGCCCCCGATATCGAGGCCTCCTCCAGGAACCGCGAGCGCCGCCACTTGCGTGTGCCCTCGTAGCGATCGGCCCAGGACAGCACCAGCCGCTGCCGGGCCCGCGTCATGGCCACGTAGAACAGGCGCCGCTCTTCGGCCACCTGGTCCTCGCGGCCGCGCACCCCTGGCTCCAGGACCAGAGCCGGCAGGTCGAAGCCCTCGCCCCTCCGGCCCAGCGGCAGCCGGCCTTCGACCAGGGCAGGGACGAACACGGCCTCGAACTCGAGACCCTTGGCCTGGTGGATGGTCATCACCTCCACCGAGGCGCCGTCCCCGTCGGCCGGCTCCCCGGCGAACTCGGGATCGGACTCCGGGATGGCCTCGTCCAGCCCCGAGAGCATGACCAGGCCGAGCCTGGCCAGGTACCCGGCCAGCCCGTGGTCGAGCGTGCGCTCGCAGTGGCTCTCGATCAGCTCGCCGAGCCGCGTCAGGGAGGCGGCGGCCCGCGCCAGCTCGGCCGGCGGCACTGCACGCTCCAGGTACGAGGTCCGCGTCATCAGCTCGAAGAAGAGCTCGTCGACGCCCAGCCGGCTGCTCAGCCCGGCCAGCTCGCAGAGCTCTCGCAGCATCGGGTCGGCGGCGTTCTGACCCGCCAGCGCCGCCAGCGCCGAGGCGCCCTGGCCCGCGTCACGAACCAGCGCCAGGGCCGCGGCCAGATCGCGCTCGAGAGGCGGCCGGCTGATAACCCGGGCCATGGCGAGCAGATCCCGCGGGTCGGCGATCCAGCGCAGCATGGCGATCGTGTCACGCACCTCGGGCAGCTGGTAAAGCCCCTGGCCGGCGTGGTGCCGGAAGCGGATTCCCGCATTGCGCAGCGCCTCGGCGATCGGGCGGGCGATGGCGTTGGTCCGGCAGAGCACCGCGATCCGCGCGCCCGCCTGGGCGCTCAGGGCCTGGATGGCAGCGGCCAGCGCGGAGGCTTCGGCGGCGCCGTCGGGGCAGTGCAGGACCTCGACGTGGGGGCCGGCGGGCAGCGAGGCCGAGAGCGCCTTGGGGATCCGGTCCAGGTTGTTCTCGATCAGCGCCCGCGCCGCCTTCACGACCCGGCCCGGGCTGCGCCGGTTGCGCCCCAGCGTGAGCGTGTGTGCGGCGGGGAACGAACGCACGAAGCGCTCCATGCTGGCCCTTGAGGCGCCCCGGAAGCGATAGATGCTCTGGTCGTCGTCGCCCACCACGCAGACCGAGCCCGACACCGGCGCCAGCAGCTCGACCAGCCGCTCCTGGGCCAGGTTGGTGTCCTGGTACTCGTCGACCATCAGGGCCTGGAAACGCTCGCGGTAGCGAGCCCGCACCTCCGGCCGGGCCTCCAGCAGGCGCACTGCTTCCACTAGGACGTCGTCGAAATCGAGCAGGGCCTGGGCCCGGGTCCGGCGGCTGTGCTCCTCGAAGAGCCGGGCGGCGGCCAGCAGGCGGGGCGCGTCCGGATCATTCGGAGAGCGGCGGCACCAGGCGACCAGGCTGTGGAACGGCACCAGCTCCTGCTTCAGGCGCTCGAGCACCCGGAGCAGCGGCGAGATCAGGTCATCCGGCCGCTCCTCGCCGACCAGGATCGGATCGCCCAGCTCCCACATCAGCTCCCGGACCGCGATCCAGCGGTCCGGGCCCTCGAGCACTCGAAAGGCCGCGGGAATCCCAATCGCGGGCCCGTCCTCGCGCAGCCAGCGCATGGCCAGGGAGTGAAAGGTGCCGACCTGCGGCGGGGGCTCGCCGTCCAGCGCCTCCGCGATCCGGCGCCTCATCTCCTCCGCGGCCCGGTCGGTGAAGGTGAGGACCAGGATGCCCGCCGGCGGCAGGCCGGCCGCGACCAGGCGCGCGAAACGCTCGGCGATCACGGCCGTCTTGCCGGTGCCGGCGCCTGCCACCACCCGCAGCGGGCCCCCGGACCAGGCCGCGGCGGCCCGCTGCTCGGGGCTGAGTCGCACCTAGAGGCCGCCGCTGGCGGGCCCGCGGCCGCTGCGCACCCGCAGCGCCCGCACCCGACGCGGCAGGGCCATCGCGTTCAGGCGCTGCAGCACGCTGTCCGCGTCCAGGCGCAGCTGGTGCGCGAGGGCGGGATTGTCGGTCGCCACCGCCAGAGTTCCGCCGCGCATGCTCACCTCCTGGCATGACGCAGCCAGCTGAGGCCCCATCAGCTCCAGGAAGGCGATCCGGATCCGCAGCTCCGAGATCTGGCGGTTGTGGGGCTGCTTGGCCAGAACTCGGGGCAGGACTTTGCCCAACTTATCCACAGGGGCTGACCTCGCCCTGCCGGATGCAGTGGACGCGGGCCGAGTGCATCAGCTCCAGGGGCAGCGGGGCGGCCTCGGCCGAGGTCACCACCACCTGGCCGGCGAACCCCACTCGTTCCAGGAGCGCGCCCCGGCGATCGGCGTCGAGCTCGGAGAGCACGTCATCGAGTAGCAGGATCGGGGGTTCACCGATCCGGGCGGCGACCAGGTCGGCCTCGGCCAGCTTGAGGCTGACCACCAGCGTGCGCTGCTGGCCCTGCGAGGCGAAGGCGCGGGCGTCCCGGCCGCCGAGTTCCAGCAGGAGGTCGTCACGATGCGGCCCGACCCCGGTCAGGCCCCGGCGCACGTCCAGCGAGCGGGAGTTTTGCACAGCCGCCGCCAGATCGACCGGGGGGCCCAGATAGGAGACGCTCAGCTCCTCGCCGGCCGCGATCGCCCGGTGGTGCTGAGCCGCTCGCGGGGCCAGCTCGGCGACCGCCCGCCGCCGCGCATCGGCGATCAGCGCTCCGCCGGTCGCCAGCTCCTGGTCCCAGGCGTCAAGGGTGGCCATCCCCGTCTCGCCGGCCGCGATCTGCTTCAGCAGGTGGTTGCGCTGGTCCAGGATCCGCGCGTAGCGCGAGATCAGCCGCGCGTGACCCGGCTCGACCTGCACCAGCATCTGGTTGAGGAAGCGCCGGCGGTGCTCCGGGCCCGCCTTGACCAGGTTCAGGTCCTCGGGCCAGAAGAGGACCGCGGGCGCGATGCCGGGCAGGTCGAAGGCGCGCCGGGGGACGCCGTCGACCTCGATTCGCTTGCGGCCCCGGCCGGCCTCCTCCTGGAGGTCGAGGCGCACCTCGTGCTGTCGGCCGCCGCCTTCCACGCGGCCCGTGACGCGGGCCTCCGGCGCCAGCGGGCCGATCTGCTCGGTCTCTCGACGGGTGCGGGGTGAAGCGGAGAGCGCCAGCAGCGCGATCGATTCCAGGAGGTTGGTCTTGCCCTGGCCGTTGGCGCCCAGGTAGAGGTTGAGCTGGCCTCCCAGGTCCAGATCCAGGTTGCGGTAGTTGCGGTAGTTGCGCAGCTCCAGTCGCAGCAGGCGCACCCGCGGCTACATGGCCACCCGGACGGGCATGATCACGTAGAGGTACTGATCGGAGCCGGGCGGGCGGATCAGCCCCGGGCTGAGCGGCCCGTCGAAGAGCAGCTCGACCTGGTCCTCGGCGGCGACCGCCAGCGCGTCCAGGATGTAGCGGGCGTTGAACGCGATCTGGATGTCCGAGCCATCGACGTCGGCGGTGACCTCGGCCCGGCTGTCGCCGACCTCGTTGGTGGTGGCCGAGAGCACCAGGCCACCGGTCTCGGTCTTGAGCCGGATCACGTTCGCCGAGTCGCGGGCAAAGAGCGAGACCGCGCGCACGGTCTGAGTGAGCTCCGCGGTGGAGACCCGGATCGTGGTCGAGCTCTTGGTGGGGATAACTTGTGTGTAGTTGGGATAGGTGCCGTCGATCAGCCGCGACGTCACCTCGGAGGTGCCGGCCCGGAAGAAGATCTGGTTGCGCGCCTTGCTGACGATCACCTCGACCTCGCCCGACTCGCCGCGGAACGCCCTCGGCAGCTCGGCCAGCGCCCGCGCCGGCACGATCAGGCGGGCCTCCAGCTCGCTCCCGCCCCGAGCCTGCAGCTTGCGCACCGCCAGCCGGTGACCATCGGTGGCAGCCAGCGTCTGACCCTGGGCGTCGATGTGCAGCAGCACGCCCGTGAGCACCGGCCGCGCCTCGTCGGTGGAGGCCGCCATCTGGGTCTGCTCGATGGCCGCCAGGAGCTCGTCGAGCGGGATACTGAGGCGGTCGCCCTCATCCGGTCGCGGACCGGGCGGGAACTCCTCGGCCTCGATGCATTTGACGTGGGTGTCGAAGCGGGCGCACTTGAGGCTGAGCGTCTGGGTGGGCAGGTCGAGGGACATCTCGAGTTCCTTCTCGGGCAGGGTGCCCACGAAATCGGTGAGCAGCCGGGCCGGCACCGTGGTGCTGCCCTCCTCGGCGACCTCGGCGACCACCACCTTGCGGATCCCGATCTCCAGGTTGGTGGCGGTGAGGGCCAGGCCCTCGCCCGTGGTCTCCAGCAGGATGTTGTTGAGGATCGGCAGGGTCGTCCGCGTCGAGATGGCGCGGGAGACGATCTGGAGCGCCTGGCTTAACGTGCTGGGCTGGCAGGTGATTTTCAACGCGGACTGGCTCCTTATCCCCATCAGTTGACTGACTCCTCGATAGGGAGGCTTCGCCGCCCTATCCGTAAGCGCTGTGGATGCTGTGCAAACCCCGTTCGCGGCAGCTTCGGCGGAGCGGGGGAAAAGGATAGGTGAAACGCCAGGCTATCCTTGTTAAGGCTGTTGAGAGCCGGTGGACTGGGGGCCGGCCGGTAGTTGCTCAGGGCTCGTCGGCGAGCTATCCACAGGCGGCTGGGGAAAGCCTTCACTCGCCGTAGATCCTTTCCCGCAGGACCTGGAGGTCGTAGCGCAGCCGCTCGTCCTCCTTGAGCTCGTTGGCGATCTTGTCGATCGAGTGCAGGGCGGTGGTGTGGTCGCGGCCCCCGAAGGCCTGCCCGATCACCGGCAGCGAGGAGGGCGTCTCCTCGCGGACCAGGAACATGGCGACCTGGCGCGGGAAGACGATGTGCTTGTCGCGGCGCTTGCTCTTCATGTCCTCGGTGGAGAGGTTGTAGTAGTCGGCCACCGTCTGCTGGATGCGCTGGATGGTGAGCGGACGCCGGGTGCCGGCCGGGATGATGTCGGAGAGCAGGCTGGCCGCCTCGGCCTCGTCGATCTGCCGCTGATGGATGGCGGCGAAGGCCAGCACCCGGGTCAGCGCGCCCTCCAGCTCCCGGATGTTCTTCTGGACCTTGTGCGCGATGAAGGTCAGCACCGGCTCCGAGATCAGGCCCCCACTGATGCCCAGCTTCGACTTCAGGATGGCGAGGCGGGTCTCGAAGTCAGGGGGCTGGATGTCGGCCAGGAGGCCCTGCTCGAATCGCGAGCGCAGACGGTCCTCCAGGGTCGGGATCTCCTTGGGCGGCCGGTCGGAGCTGATCACGATCTGGCGGTTGATCTCGTGCAGCGCATTGAAGGTGTGGAAGAACTCCTCCTTGGTGCGGTCCTTGCCGGCCAGGAACTGGATGTCGTCGATCAGGAGCACGTCGACGGTCCGGTACTTGTGCCGGACCTCGGCCATGTGCCCGGTCTGGATGGAGGCGATGACCTCGTTCACGAACTGCTCCGAGGTCACGTAGGAGACGCGCTTTTTGGGGAAGCGCTTGCGGACCTCGTGGCCGATCGCGTGCATCAGATGGGTCTTGCCCAGCCCCACGCCGCCGTAGAGGAAGAGGGGGTTGTAGTGATCGCCGGGCGCATCGGCCACCGCCATGGCCGCGGCGTGCGCGAAGCGCGAGTTGTTGCCGACCACGAAGGAGCTGAACTTGAACTTCTCGTTGAGCTCGGCGCTGGGGGCCTGGGCCGGGTCCTCCGGCATCAGGTCCTCGACCAGGCTCGGCGGCTCCTCCAGCGCAGAGGCGCGGAGGCCGCTGGGTGAGACCACGAAGTCGACCTCGACCTCTCCGCCGGTGACCGCTTGCAGCGTCTCCTGGATCAGCCCCGCGAAACGGTCCTCGAGCCAGTCCTTGGCCAGCTTGCTGGGCACGGCGATGCGAAAGCTGCCGCCCTCGGACGAGACCAGGCTGGTGTTCTTGAGCCACGTCTCATAGCTGGGTTTGGCGAGCTGGAAGCGGAGCTCCTCCTGGACGGCGGTCCAAATGTGGTCCTGATTCAACATCTATGCCCCTCTCCTCAGCGGCCCCCTGGCCTGTGCAAAACATGCGGGCGGCCGGCGGCGGGCCGGCGACAAGCACCGGCGACCGAGCGGCAGCGGGTGCAAATCGGCGGCGAAGGCTTTTCCACAGGCTTGATCGGCGACCATCGGCGAAGCGGTGGATTGACTGTGGAAAACCGCTCTGGAGGCTTTCCGCTCACCTTCTGACGCCCGCCGGCCCGGCCCGCCCACGACGGCCCACCGAGCCAGCAGGCAGGTTCGCGGCCTGGCCTGCAAGCTCCGGACTCCTGTGAAAACCTGTGTGGAAAACGCGTCCCGGCGGCGGCCGGTGGGCGTCACCCACAACTGAGGAAGAGCAGGACGCCGCGACCGCGACAGTGCCCGTTGTGAGGACGAGAGGACGAAAAGAAGGCTGTGCTGCGACGTTAGGAGGAGGTGCTGTCGGAGCGGGGCGGCCCCTTTCCGGTGGCCAACAATAGCAAAGGCCCGCTGGGGTCGCAAGGCATTTCCTAGACCGTGCTCGAGGCCGGCGGCAGGCGGCCTTCGGCTATCATCTGAGGTCCTGGCCCGCCTCTTCGGGTGTGGCCGCATGCCCTCAAGAGGTCACCAGCATCAAGCGCACCTTTCAGCCCAAGAAGCGATACCGCCGGCGCGTCCACGGCTTCCTGCGCCGCATGAGCACCGCCCCCGGTGCGCGGGTCATCCGCAACCGCCGGCGCAAGGGTCGCCACCAGCTCACCCCCGGCTAAGCCGCCGCCGCCGGGGAGGGGCGCGGGCCTGAAGCGTCGGTTCCGGCTGCGTCGGCGTGGCGATTTCCAGGCCGCCCTGGGCGCCGGGCGAATCTACGCCGGCCGCACCCTGATCGCCTTCGCGCGGCCACGGACCTCGCCGCCCACCCGCGTGGGGGTCACCGTCAGCCGGGGAGTGCGCGGGGCCGTCCGCCGCAACCGTGCCCGGCGCCGGGTGCGTGAGGCGGCCCGGCTCCGCCTGCTGGTCGATGATTCGCGGGTCTCGCAGCCGGGAATACCGTACGACGTGGTCCTCATCGCCCGGCCGGCGGCCCTCACCGTCGAGTTCGCGGGCCTGCTCCGCGATGTCGAGCGGGTGGCCGGGCGGCTGGCCGAGGAGCCCAGGTCGTGACCCGGGTCGTGCTGACCCTTATCCGCGGCTACCAGCTGACCCTTTCCCACCTCTTCAGCGGGAGCTGCCGGTACTACCCTTCCTGCTCCCACTACACTTACGAGGCGGTTTCGAGGTATGGCTGGCTGCGCGGCTCCTGGATGGGGATCCGTCGCATAGCCCGGTGCCACCCGTTTGCCAAGGGCGGCTACGACCCGGTCCCGTGACCAAGCCAACATGACTGAGACCGCGCCCGCACGAAGGCAGTCGCCATGAACGAGATTCGCAGCCTCTTCAATGTCTTCGAACCGATACAGCACATCTGGTGGGCGATCTTCGGGCAGAGCTTCGCGCTGGCGCTGAAGTTCCTCTACGACCTGCTGGCGGGGGTGCCTCCGCTCGCCTTCCTGGGCGCCTACGGGCTCGCCATCATCCTGCTGACGGTCGTGATCAAGGTCGTGCTCTCACCGCTCTACCACTTCCAGCTCTCGGTGAGCCGCAAGACCCAGGCCGAGCAACGCCGGATCGCGCCCGAGGTGGCGGCCCTGCGCAAGAAGTTCAAGAACGAGCCCCAGAAGCAGCAGGCGGCGCTGATGGAGCTCTACAAGGAGCACGGCGTCAACCCCCTGAGCAGCCTCACAGGCTGCCTGCCGGCGGTAGTGCAGCTGCCGATCCTGACCGCGCTCTACTACGTCTTCCTGGGCAACGCGCGCACGAAAGCCTTCGTGTCCGACCACTTTCTCTGGGTGCCGCACCTCAACGACTACCCCAACGCACATCCCCTGTTCCCGGGGCTGCCAATACCGGCCATCGCCTACCTGGTGATCCCGCTGCTGGCCGCGGCCACCACCTTTGTGCAGTCGCGGATGATGCAGCAGCCACCCAACCCCAACGCCACCGAGCAGGAACAGCAGGCGCAGCAGATGACGCAGTCGATGCAGGTGGTGATGCCGCTGATGATCGCCTACTTCGCCTTCGTGACCCCGGCCGGCCTGGGCCTCTACTGGTTCATCTCCAACTGCTTCGCTATCATCCAGCAGTACTTCGTGAACGGCTGGGGGGGACTGCGGCGGCAACCGCCGCCGTTGCAACCCACGCAGCCGAGCGTGAGACCAAAACCCAAGGATCCCGGTCCGGCGCCCAAGGCGCCGTCGGGAGCGAGACCCAGGAGGGCCAGGCGATGAAGTCGGCCGAAGGCCGTGGCCGGACTCTTGAAGAGGCGGTCGACGGCGCGCTCATCCAGCTCGGCGAGAGCCGGCGCAACGTCGACGTCAAGGTGATCAGCGAATCCCCCGAGGAGACGGTAGTCGAGGTGACGGTCATCGCCGCGCCCGCACAGGCCGCCGTGGCTGCGGCGGGCGGCGGGGGCGCCGTTCCTCCGCAGTCCGCGGAGCAGGCGGTGCGCGAGGCCCAGGAGGCCAAGACCATCGTCGACCAGCTCCTCACCCACATGGGCATCCGAGCCCAGGTCGGCGTACGCGGGGTCGGCGACGCCATCCTCCTCGACGTCAGCGGCCGCGATCTGGGGATGCTGATCGGTTGGCGCGGCGAGACGCTGCGCGCCCTGCAGACGATCACCAACCTGCTGGTCGGCCGCAAGCTGGGCCCCGACCGGCGCGTGATCGTCGATGTCGAGCGCTACCGCCAGCGCCGCGAGCACACCGTCAAGGAGATCGCCTTCCGCGCCGCCCGCCAGGTCAAGGTGACCGGCGATCCCATCACCCTCGACGCCATGCAGGCTTTCGAGCGCCGCGCCATCCACCTGGCTCTGGAGGACGACCCCGACGTCACCACCAACAGCGTTGGCGAGGAGCCGGATCGGCGGGTGGTGGTGCTTCCGCGCAAGGCCGCCGAGGCCTGAGCCGACGGCTCGCGCAAACGGCGGCGCCGTCACCTGCGAAGGCTCGGTCCGGCGGGCGCTGGCGCTTCTGGACGCGGTCTCCGACGGCGCCGACGACGAGGAGATCACGCCCAGCCAGATCGCCGAGGTGATCCGCGACGCGCGCGAGGCACCGGACCTGGCGTGGGCGGCCGGCGGCGCCCGGGTGCAGCGCTTCCTCGGTGAGGCCCTGGACGCGGTCTCCGACGGGATGCCGGCCGACTACGTGGCCATGATCCTGTACGCGGCCCTGGGCGCCCTCAGGGAAAGCCCCCGCTAGCCTCCAAGACCGCGATGTAAAACGTTTTACATCGCGCCCGACCGGTCCGATCCGGGGTGGGGGTATGGGGTGCGTTTCTTATACTGGCCAGGCATGCCCCCCGCCAGCGGTCACTTCCTGCACGAGCTGCCGGGGGGCGCCAGGGTTCTGACCGCGCCCATGCCCGACCGCATGTCGGCCAGCGTGGTCCTCATGTTCGGCGTCGGGTCGCGCTTTGAGACGGACCAGATCGGCGGCATCTCGCACTTCATCGAGCACCTGCTCTTCAAGGGCACCCCGCGCCGGCCCACCGCCAAGGACATCGCCGAAGCCATCGAAGGCGTCGGCGGCGTGATGAACGCCTCCACCGACAAGGAGCTGACCGTTTACTGGGCACGGGTGCCGATGGATCGCCTGGAGCTGGCGATCGACGTCCTCGGCGACATCATCAGCCACTCCCAGCTGGCGCCCTCGGACATCGACCGCGAGCGGATGGTGATCCTGGAAGAGATCAAGATGTACCAGGATCAGCCCCAGGATTACGTGCACAGCCTCTTCGAGCAGGCGATGTGGCCGGGTCACCCGCTGGGCCGCGACATCGTGGGCACCGCGGAATCGGTCTCCGCGGTGACGCGTGATGACCTGGTCGCTTACCTGGGCGAGCACTATCGCCGCAGCCGCCTGGTGGTCGGCGTCTCCGGCGGCATCGATCCCGACCGCACCGCGGCGATGATCGACCGCGGGCTGGGCCTGCCCGAGGGCCCGGCCGAGGGCGCCTATGACGCGGCGCCTTCCGGAGGGCTCCCGGCCACCGTGGTCCTGCACGAGAAGAAGACGGAGCAGGCGCACATCGTGCTGGGCTCCCGCGCCCTCTCCTACATGGACCCCGACCGCTACGCGCTCGACCTCGTGAACACGGTCCTCGGCGAGGGCATGAGCTCGCGGCTGTTCCTGGAGATCCGCGAGCAGCGCGGCCTGGCCTACGACGTTCACAGCTACAGCAGCAAGCACCGCGACTCCGGGTACTTCGCGGTCTACATGGGCGTGGATCCCAAGAAGGCCCAGGAGGCGGTGGCGGCGGTCCTCGAGGAGCTGCAGCGGATCGCCGACCAGGACATCCCCGAGACCGAGCTGACCAAGGCCAAGGAATTCACAAAGGGCCGGCTGCGCCTGGGTTTGGAAAGCACCAACGCGATGGCCAGCTGGCTGGCCCAGCAGCTCCTGCTGACGGGCACCATCCGCACCGTCGACGAGGTGATCGGGATCGTCGACGCGCTCACCACGGCGGACCTGCGGCGAGTGGCGGCGCGCGTCATGGGCGCGCCCACCCAGCTGGCCGTGATCGGGCCCTTCGCCAGCGAGGAACCCTTCCGGAAGGCGATCGGGGCCTGATCCCGCGCCGGCCCGGCGGCCGTGTGCGAGCGCTAGCTGCGAGCCAGCGTCGGCCGCACGTCGAGCAGCGCGATGTGCGCCCAAGGCCACACCCGCAGCACCGCCTTGCCGTCGATCTGGTCGCGGGGGACGTAGCCGAACAGCCGTGAGTCGCTGGAATGGTCGCGGTTGTCCCCCATCACGAAGTACATGTCCTTGGGCACCTGCGCGCCATCCACCGCCTCCGGCGTCGGCGGCCAGTTTCCGGTGCTCACCCAGTTCTGGATGTACGGCTCCTCCAAGACCACCCCGTTGACCAGTACGTGACGGTCGCGGATCAGGATGTGGTCGAAGGGCAGGCCGATCACGCGCTTGATGTAATCGCGACTGGGATCCAGCGGGCTCTTCAGGATGATGATGTCGCCCCGCTCGGGACCGTGCAGGTGGTAGTCGACCTTGGAGGCGATCAGGAGATCGTTGTCCCCCAGCGTGGGTGACATCGAGAGCCCGACCACGTGCACGGTCTGGATGGTGGCGGTGGCGATCAGGTAGAGGCCGAGTGCGAGGGCGAAGACCTGGAGCAGGTCGCGCGCCAAACCCTTCGTGATGCCGACCGCTCGTCTGATGCCGGGATTATAGGAACGGGCGCCAGCCCCTCCGGCCGGCCGCCGGTCAGGCGGCGATCGGCAGCGAGGCGGAGGTCGCCAGCGTCGGCTTCACCTGGTCGACCGGGCCCAGCTCGGCCAGCGGCCAGATGCGCAGCCAGGCCCGCGCCTCGATGCGGTCCCGGGCCACCCAGCCGAAGACCCGGGAATCACTCGAGGCGTTGCGGTTGTCGCCCATCACGAAGTACTGGTTGGCGGGCAGGGTGCGCGCCTGGCCAGCGTCCGGACTGCCGGGCGCTGGCCAGTTGGCGTTGTTGTTCCAGGGCTCGTCGGTGCGCAGGTAGGGCTCGTTGAGGAGGTGGCCATTGATGTAGACATGGCCGTCCTTGATCAGCAGGTCCTCACCCGGGAGCGCGATCACGCGCTTGATGAAGTCCTTGGAGGAGTCGAAGGGGTCGCGCATGATGATGATGTCGCCGCGCTGCGGGGGGTGCAGACGGAAGTCGAGCTTGTTGGCGATCAGGTAGTCGTTGTCGTTCAGCGTCGGGTACATGGAGAGCCCGATCACGTGCACGGTCTGGATGGCGAAGGTGATGACCAGGTACAGGCCCAGCGCGAGCACCACGACCTCGGCCGCCTCGGCCAAGAAAGACCTGGAAGCACGCAACCTTGGCCCAACCTCCCTGCACGGACCCCTTTGTGCGCGCCGGGAGGCCCGATGTAAAACGTTTTACATCGCCGCTCAGCGGGTCAGTCGGGAGACGATTCCCTCCAGCTGCCGGCGGCTCGTGAACTCGATCGTGATCCGCCCCCGGGCGGCACCGCTAATCCTAACCGGCGCTCCCAGCGCCTCAGCCAGCTGCCGCGCCAGGGCGTCGGCCGCCGGCCCCGGCCCCGAGCGCGGCCCCCGGTGGGGCGCCGGCCGGTAGGAGCGCGTCCAGTTCTCGGTCTGGCGCACGTTCAGGCGGCGCGCCAGCACCACCCGCAGGCCGCGCTCCTGGTCCTCGAGGCTGGGCAGCCCGATCAGGGCCCGAGCATGGGCCGCGCTGATGGCCCCCGAAGCCGTGGCCGAGGCGACCGCCGGACAGGCCCGGAGCAGGACCAGCGCCTGGTTGACCGACACCCGGCCGCGACCCAGCCGAGTCGCCGCCTCTTCCTGGGTCAGCCCGAACTGGTCGATCAGGCGCTGGATGCCGCGCGCTTCCTCGATCGGGTCGAGGTCCTCCCGCTGCAGGTTCTCGACCAGTCCCAGGAGCAGGCTCTGATCGGCGGCCGCCTCCTCACGAACCAGGGCCGGGATCCGCTCCAGCCCGGCCTGGCGCGCAGCCCGCCAGCGCCGTTCGCCGGCGATCAGCTCGTAGCCATCGGGCAGCGGGCGCACCAGCACCGGCTGCAGGACCCCGTGCTCACGGATGGAGTCGGCCAGCTCGCGCAGCGAGTCGGCCGGGAAATGGCGCCGCATCTGTTCAGGGGAGGGGCGGATCTGGTCGAGCGCGATCAGCCGGTTGGAGCCGCCGCCGGGGCCGGTGGGGAGCGGGATCAGGGAGTGCAGGCCGCGGCCGAGGCCGCGAGGACGGATGGCGCTCATCGCGAGAGGACCTCCTCGGCCAACTGCCGGTAGGCGAGCGCGCCCCGGCAGGTGGGGTCATAGATGGTGATGGGGATTCCGTGGCTGGGCGCTTCGCTGACGCGCACGTTGCGCGGGATCAGGGTCTCGAAGACCTTGTCCGGGTAGGCTCGCCGCACCTCGCGGACCACGTCCCAGGCCAGCGTGGTGCGGGCGTCGAACTGGGTGAGCAAGATCCCGCCGATCTCCAGCTTGGGGTTGAGGCTCATGCGCACCAGCTGATGCGTGTAGAGCAGGTGGGTGAGGCCCTCCAGCGCGAAGTACTCGCACTGGAGCGGGATCAGCATCTCGTCGGCTGCGGCCAAGGCGTTGAGGGTGAGCAGGCCCAGTGAGGGCGGGCAGTCGATCAGCACGTGCCCGTAGCCACCGGCCAGGTCGCTGAGCGCCGCCCGCAGCCGGCCCTCCCGATTCTCCATGCCGGCCAGCTCGATCTCCGCCCCCGCCAGGTCGAGTTGGGAGGGCACCAGGAAGAGGCCGTCGACCTGGCAGGGCACGGCCACGTCGTCGACGGCGGCCTCGCCGCTGAGCAGGTGGTAGACGGTGAGGCGCTGGCGCCGTGGATCGAGCCCCAGTCCGCTGGTCGTGTTGGCCTGGGGGTCGACGTCGATCACCAGCACCTGGCGGCCGGCCTCGGCCATCGCCGCGGCCAGGTTGATGGTGGTGGTGGTCTTGCCCACACCGCCCTTCTGATTGACCACGGCCACAACCCGCGTCGGCTCGGCCGCGGCGGACGTAACCAACAACATATTGGGGCTGTCAGCATATGCGGCAGCCATATTTAGTGCCACGCGCCGATTCTAACCGACTCGGCGCCGGTTGCCTACCCCGCTTGTTAAGAGCCGGCGGACCGCCGCCAGGCAGCCAGCGCGCCCACCAGCAGCAGCGCCTCTACGCCGATCGCCGGGACCACCCCCAGCCCTCCGATCCCGACCCCCACCAGCGCGTTGTAGGCCACGTGGCAGAGGGCCGAGGTGGTGGTGTTGGTGTACCGGCGGATGAGGCCGAGGCCAAGGGCGAGCACGAGCACCGCCAGGGCATCCAGCGACAGGCCGTACTGCGTGTGCACCGAGGCGAAGACGATGGCCGGCCAGAGCAGGCCGAGGCGGGGCTGGAGGGCGCCCCGGAAGAAGAGCTCCTCGCAGACTCCGGCCGCGATCGCGATGGTGGCGATGCCCAGCGGATCGCCGAGCCCGGAGAAGATGCGCCCGCTGGCCGCGCTGACACGCTGCGCCAGGCCCGGCGTCAGCCACTGGGCGAGGGCGTCGGCGCCGATCCCGAAGGCGTAGAAGAGGCCGGCCGCGGCCAGGCCCAGCAGCACCTGCCAGGGTCGCGGCCAGACCGCGCCCAGGCGCCGCGCGGTGGCCGACGGGGAGCGGCGGATCCAGAGCCCGACGCCGACCACGGCGGCCAGCAGGAAGGGGATCTCCTGGGCCACCAGGTCGACGCGGGTGAGGCTGGGACCGGCCGCCGCCTGACCGAGCACGTCGCTGGTCAGCTGGGTCACGACCTGGAGGGCGACCAGGCCGACGGTCAGCACCATGGCCAGCCGGTGGACCTGGCTGCCGGGGTCCAGAGGCATCACCCGCGCCAGCCGGCGCAGGACCGGGACGCTGCCGGCGAGCCCGGCCAACCCGCCCGCGGCGGCGAGGCCGAAGCCGGCAGCCACGGCCGGCCCGGACGCGCGCCCGGTCAGCGCGGTCAGCGCTTGGGCGATTCCGACCACGACCACCAGCGCGGGCAGCGCGACCAGCAGCACCTCCCCCACCAGGCGCAGGCCGGCGCGCCTGCCCCAGGCCGTCTCCGCGGCGTTGGCCAGCACCACCAGCGGCAGCGGCGCCAGCAGGACCAGCGCTGGGCCCCAGGCCAGCGCGGAGACCGAGGTCAGGATCCGGACGGGCGGGCTCCCTCGGAGGGGCGGGCCGGCGCCACCACCAGCTGCTCGCCTTCCCGGCCGGTGACCCGTACCGCGGCGCCGCGGCCCAGCGCGCCCACCCCGGCGGCGGCCACCGCCGGCCACTCGCGGCCGGCCACGAAGACCGAGCCCGCGGGCTCCAGCGCCGAGCGGACCTCGCCCAGGGCGCCTTCCAGAGCGTCGGCGCCGGTGGCGGCCCAGCGGCTGCGCGCACCCATCGCCTTGCGCACCACGAAGCCGAAGAGCACGCCGCTGACCAGGGCTCCGCCGCCGATCAGCCAGGGATCGACGCCCAGCCCCACCGCCCCGGTGTCGATCAGGAAGAGCGAGCCCAGCAGCATCGCGATGATGCCCCCGAAGGTGAGGATGCCGTGGGTCGGCGCCTTGATGTCGGCCACGAAGAGCAGGAAGGCGAAGACGATCAGCAGCGCGGCCGCGATGTTGATGGGCAGCCCGGCCAGCGAGATCAGGGCCAGGACGCCGCAGATGACCCCCGCCACCCCGGGCAGGATGGCGCCCGGCGAGGAGACCTCGGCGATCAGCCCGAAGACCGCGACCAGCATCAGCAGGTAGGCGACGTTGGGATCCACCAGCGCGTGCAGCAGCTGCTGCCACCAGGGCATCGGCTGGTCGACGACCTGGGCCCCGGCCAGGTGCAGGGTGGCCGCGGGCGCGTGCGGGCGCTGCAGCACACGTCCGTCCAGCGTCTCCAGGAGGGCGGGCAGGGATGCCGCCTCGAGGTCGGCGACGTGCAGCGACACCGCCTGCTCGGCGCCCACGTTGGCGCTGTTGCGGACCGCATCCTCGGCCCAGTCCGCGTTGCGTCCGTGGGAGGCGGCGAGGTCGCGGATCCGGGCCACCGCGTCATTGAGGACCTTGCGCCCGAGGTCGCCGCCGATGTCGGCTCCGCTGCCCGCGATCGGGTGCGCGGAGCCGATGTTGGTGCCGGGGGCCATCGCCACCACGTCCGCCGCCTGGGCCACGAAGAGGCCGGCGGAGGCGGCCCGGGCGCCGGGTGGCGAGACGTAGACGATGACCGGCACCGGCGAGTTGAGGAGGCTGGTGATGATCCGGTCCATGGACTCCATCTCGCCGCCCGGGGTGTTCATCACGATCAGGAGCGCCGTCGCCCGGTCGGCGGTGGCGTGGGCGACGGTCTGGCCGATGTAATCGGCCATCACCGAGTTGATGACGCCGTCGAGGTCGGCGCGCTCGACGACCGGCGTCTGGGCGGCCGCACCCACGGGTGCCAGCGCGGCCATCGCCGCGAGCGCCGCCAGCACGCCCCGGAGGGCCATCGGGGGCATTATGGCCCCGCGGGGGCGAACGTCCGCCGTCGATAGAATTAGCTGCCGATGGCACCCCAACCCGAGCGGCGGGAGCCGGCCAGGGGGGCCAGGGGCGGCCGCGAGCCGGCCGAGTCCTCGGCTCGCGACCTCCGCGCGCTGGCGCGGCAGGCCGAACGTAACCGGTCGAGCCCCGAGCAGCAGGCGCGACTGCTGCGGCGGGCGGCGGGCGGCGACGCCGAGGCCGAGACCCGCCTCTTCAACGAACACCTGGCGCTGGTGATCCGGCTGGCCGCCGACCACCTGGAGCCGGACGGCGCCGGCCTCAACGAGGACGAGCTGATCCAGGAGGGCTCGATCGGCCTGATCGCGGCCATCCGCAAGTTCCCGGACAGCGGCGTCGCCGACTTCGAGGCCTACGCCGCCGAGCAGGTGGGCGCCCAGCTGGCAGCCTCCCAGCGGGAGCAGGTCGTGCTCGACCGCGCGGCTGCGCAGCTGGTGGAAGACGCCGAGGCCTACGAGCGGGCGGAGATCTCGGTGCGCCGGCAGCAGGGGCGCGCGGCCACCAACGGGGAGATCGCCCAGAAGCTGGAGTGGACCCCCGAGCGCACCGCGCTGCTCGGCGAGATGGTCAAGGAGGCCCGCCGGCAGCACGACGAGGAGCTGCTCGAGTACCTCGACCCCGAGCGCCTGCTGGACGACCTCGAGGGCTCCGGGGGTGCCTGAGCGGACACCGCTGTTCGACCGCCACCGGGCGCTGGGCGGCCGGATGGTCGACTTCGCCGGCTGGGAGATGCCGCAGCAGTACACCAGCGTGCGCGAAGAGCACGCCGCCGTGCGGGGGGCGGCCGGGCTTTTCGACGTCAGCCACATGGGCCGGGTGGCCTTCGCGGGCGGGGCCGCCGCAGAGCTCCTGCAGGAGCTGGTCACCAACGACGTGGGGAGCCTGGCGCCGGGCCACGCCCAGTACAACCTCCTCTGCAACGAGCAGGGCGGGATCCTCGACGACCTCGTCGTCTACCGGCTGCCAGACGGCTCCTGGTCGGCGGTCGTCAACGCCTCCAACCGGGAGCCGGACGTAGCCTGGATGCAGGCGCACGCCGGCGCTGGAGCCGAGGTCCTGGACCGCAGCGCGGAAACCGCATTGCTGGCGCTCCAGGGCCCCCGCGCCGAGGCTGTGCTGGCGGTCGTGGCGCCCGCCGCGGACCTCTCAGCTTTGCCCTACTTCGGCGTCACCGAGGCCGAGCTGGCGGGCGCCCAAGGAGTTGGCATCTCGCGCACCGGCTACACGGGCGAGGACGGGTTCGAGCTCTTCGTCCCGGCCGACCGGGTGGCCGGTGTCTGGGACGCCATCCTGGAGGCGGGGGCCGGCCAGGGCGTGCTCCCGGCCGGGCTGGCCGCGCGCGACGTGTGCCGCCTGGAGGCCGGCCTCCGGCTCTATGGCAACGACATGGACGAGCGCACGAATCCCTACCAGGCCGGCCTGGGCTGGACGGTCAAGCTCGACAAGGGCGAGTTCATCGGCCGCGCGGCGCTGGCCGGGTTCCGGGCAGCCGGCCCCGACCGCGTCCTGGTCGGGATCCGCTGCGGCGAGCGCGTGATCCCTCGCCACGGCGCCCGCGTCCGCCTGGCCGGGGAGCAGATTGGAGAGGTGACCAGCGGCACCCACTCCTTCTTCCTGGGCGCGGGCATCGGGATGGCGTCGGTGGCCGCCGGCCGGGCTCCGGTCGGCGCCCAGGTCGAGATCGAAGGCCGAGGCGCGGGGGGCCTGGCCGAGGTGGTCAAGCTGCCCTTCTATCGGGGCTCGGTGAAAAGCGCGGTCACGGGCGCCGCCAAGCAGGCCGGCTAGCGGAGGAGGGGAACTTGGGCGAGCGACGGTACAGCGAGACCCATGAATGGGTCGCGGTGGATGGCAGCGTGGCGACGGTCGGCATCACCGACTTCGCCCAGTCCCAGCTGGGCGATGTGGTCTTCCTGGAGCTACCCCGCAAGGGCCAGCGGCTGGCCGCCGGCGAGGCCTTCGGAGTGATCGAGTCGGTGAAGGCCGCCTCCGACCTCTACGCGCCGCTGGCGGGCACGGTGGTCGAGGTCAACGAGCGCCTGGCGGCCAACCCCGAGCTGGTCAACACCGACCCTCTCGGCGAGGGCTGGCTGATCAAGGTAGAAGCCGAGGGCGGCCTCCCCGACAGCCTCCTCGACGAGGCCGCTTATCTGAAGCTGGCCGAGTCCGGAACCGGGCACTAGCCGCTTGCCCTACCTGGTCCACTCGCCGGAGGACCGGCGCGCCATGCTGGAAGCCCTGGACGCCGGCTCCTTCGAGGAGCTGCTGCGGGACGTGCCGGGCAGCCTGCGGCTGCGGGAGCTGGACCTGGCGGCCGGTCTCTCGGAGCTGGAGACCATGGCCCGGGTGGGCAGGCTGGCCGCCCGCAACCGCGTCTTCGACGATCGCCTGACCTTCCGGGGCGGAGGGGTCTACCGGCGCTTCATCCCGGCCGCGGTGGGGGCGGTGCTCTCCAAGCCCGAGTTCTACACCGCCTATACCCCCTACCAGCCGGAGGCCAGCCAGGGCACCCTGCAGGCGATCTACGAGTTCCAGACCCTGATCGCCGAGCTGACCGCCATGGACGTCGCCAACGCCTCCCTCTATGACGGGGCGACTGCCGTCGCCGAGGCGGCCATGATGGCGGTGGTCCAGACCGGGCGCCAGGAGGTGCTGGTGGCGCCCTTCCTGCACCCCGAGTACCTGGAGGTGCTGCGCTGCTACGGAGACGGGCGCGGGTTCCGGATCCGCCAGGGCAGCCAGCCCTCGGCGGAGACCGCGGCCCTGGTCTTCCAGAACCCGGATTTCCTGGGCCTGATCGCGGACGGCGCCCAGCTGACCCGCAGCGCGCACGAGGCGGGGGCCTTGGCGGTGGCCTGCGTCGACCCCATCAGCCTGGCCCTGCTGGCCCCGCCCGGCGAGTACGACGCCGACATCGCGGTCGGCGAGGGCCAGCAGCTGGGCCTGACCCCGAGCTACGGCGGCCCCCATGTGGGGTTCATCGCCTGCCGCCAGGACCTGGTGCGGCGGCTGCCCGGCCGCCTGATCGGGGAAGCCCACGATGACCGCGGCCGGCGCGGGTTCGTGCTCACCCTGACCGCCCGCGAGCAGCACATCCGGCGCGAGAAGGCGACCTCGAACATCTGCACCAACCACTCGCTGTGCGCGCTGGCGGCCAGCGTCTACCTCACCTACATGGGTCCCGAGGGCCTCCACCAGATCGCCGACGTCTCCTACCGGCGCGCCCACGCCCTGGCCGGGGAGATGGCGAAGCTGCCGGGAGTCGAGCTCCTGCACCCCGAACGGCCCTTCCTGAACGAGTTCCCGGTCCGGATGAAAAACGTTTTACATCGGCTCCAGGCGCTTGAGGAGCAGGGCATCCTGGGCGGCCTCCCGCTCCGCCGCTGGTACCCCCAGCTGGAGGACGTGGCCGTCTTCTGCTGCACCGAGCTCAACGATCCCGCCGCCCTGGCTCGACTGCTGGACGCCCTGGAGAAGAGCGCGTGAGCGAGCCCCTCAGCTTCGAGCTCAGCCGGCCCGGCCTGCCGGGTCCGCGGCTGCCCCCGGCCGGCGTCTCGGACCCTGCCGGCGACCACGACCTGCCCCCGCACCTGCGCCGCCGCCAGGCCCCCGAGTTGCCCCGCCTGAGCGAGCCCGAGATCATGCGCCACTACAGCCGCCTGGCCTCCCTCAACTACTCGATCAGCGAGAACTTCTACCCGCTCGGCAGCTGCACCATGAAGTACAACCCGGTCGCCAACGAGGCAGCCGCGCAGCTGCCCGGCTTCGCCTACCTGCACCCCTACCAGGACGAAGCCACCACCCAGGGCGCGCTGGAGCTGATGTTCGAGCTGGAGCGGGCGCTCTGCGCCGTGGTGGGCGTCGACCGGGTCACGCTGCAGCCGGCCGCGGGCGCCCACGGGGAGTGGACCGCCCTGCGCATGATCCAGGCCTATCACCTGGCCCGCGGCGAGCAGCGCGACCAGGTCCTGGTCCCCGACAGCGCCCACGGCACCAACCCCGCCAGTGCGGCCCTCTGCGGATTCCAGGTGGTCGAGGTCAAGTCCGGCGCCGACGGCCGGATCAGCGTGGCCGACCTCGAATCCAAGCTCAACCAGCGGGTGGCGGCGCTGATGCTGACCAACCCCAACACCCTCGGCCTCTTCGAGAAGGAGATCCTGGAGGTGGCCGAGATGGTCCACGCCACCGGGGCCAAGCTCTACTACGACGGGGCCAATCTGAACGCGCTGATGGGCATCTGCCGGCCCGGCGACATGGGCTTCGACGCCGTCCACATGAACCTCCACAAGACCTTCACGACACCGCACGGCGGCGGCGGTCCCGGCGCTGGGCCGGTGGGGGTCAAGAAGGACCTGGAGCCGTTTCTGCCCAGGCCCACCGTGGAGAAGCGCAACGGCCATTACCAGCTCGACTACGACCGTCCCAGCTCGATCGGGCGGGTGCGCAGCTTCTTCGGCAACTTCGGGATGCTGGTGCGCGCCTACACCTACATCCTGGCCATGGGCGGCGACGGCCTGGCCCAGGCCTCGGAAGACGCCGTTCTGGCCGCCAACTACCTGCGGGGTCGCCTGGAAGGCGTGCTCGACCTCCCTCACGAGGGCCCCTGCATGCACGAGTTCGTGGCCTCGGCCCGCAACCTCAACCAGCACGGGATCAAGGCGCTGGACGTGGCCAAAGGCCTACTCGAGCGGGGCTACTATGCCCCCACCATCTACTTCCCGCTGATCGTCCCCGAGGCGGTCATGGTGGAACCCACCGAGACCGAGTCCAAGGCCACCCTGGACGCCTTCGCCGACACCGTCCGGGAGGTGGCCGAGCTGGCCCGGACCGACCCCCAGCGGCTGCACGCGGAGCCGGTCAGCCTGCCGGTCGGGCGCCTTGACGAAGTGGCCGCCGCCCGGCGCCCGGTCCTGCGCTGGAGACCGGCTTCGGAGGCGCCGCCGGAAGGGTCTTAACAGCCCGGCCGGTACCCCTTTTGGGGTACAATTTGTATTCGGAGCCACCTCCCCAGTTGCCTTTTCTCCAACTTCCACCGCTGGGACGGTCGTCCGCCGCGTGAGCGTCTCCAAAGGCCTCGCAGGCGGCCGCAGCATTCGCCCCCGTCCCCTTGGCGCCGACGTGGCGTACACCGCCGAGCAGATCCAGGTCCTCGAGGGTCTGGAGCCGGTTCGGCGGCGTCCCGGCATGTACATCGGGTCGACCGACAAGAGCGGGCTTCACCACCTGGTCTGGGAGCTGGTCGACAACTCGGTCGACGAGGCGCTGGCCGGCTACTGCGACGAGATCGTGGTCACCATGCACGCCGACGGCAGCATCTCGGTTCGCGACGACGGGCGCGGGATCCCGGTCGACAAGATGGATGACGGGCGCAGCGCCCTGGAGGTGGTGCTCACCGTGCTGCATGCCGGCGGCAAGTTCGGCGGTGGCGGCTACAAGGTCTCGGGCGGCCTGCACGGGGTCGGGCTGTCGGTCGTCAACGCACTCTCCGAGCGCCTGGAGGCCAACGTCTTCCGCGATGGCAGGGAGTACCACCAGAGCTACGTCCGGGGCGTTCCCCAGACGCCGGTCCAGACGGTCGGCAAGAGCACCGCGCACGGCACCCTGGTCCGCTTCTGGCCCGACCCCCAGGTCTTTCCCGAGACCACCTGGGACCGCGATGCGATCCTTCACCGCCTGCGCGAGATGGCCTTCCTCAACAAGGGCCTCAAGATCGTGCTCGACGACGAGAACCTGGGCTACCCCTACACCTTCTACTTCGAGGGCGGCATCCTGGCCTTCGTCCACTACCTCAACCACGGCAAGGGGCTGGTCAACCAGGCGCCCTTCTACGTCGACCGCGAGGTGGAGTCGACGCAGATCGAGATCTCCCTCCAGTACAACCAGACCTTCGTCGAGAACGTGCTCGCCTTCGCCAACAACATCCACACCGCCGAGGGCGGCAGCCACGTGACCGGGTTCCGGGCGGCCCTCACCAACGCGCTCAACCGCTATGCGCGCAAGGCTGGGGTGCTCAAGGATCAGGACCCCAACCTCACCGGCGAGGACGTGCGCGAAGGCCTCACGGCCGTGATCAGCGTCAAGCTCCTGGAGCCGCAGTTCGAGGGCCAGACCAAGACCAAGCTGGGCAACGCCGAGGTCCAGGGCCACGTCTCCACGGTGCTCACCGAGGGCCTCAGCCAGTACCTGGACGAGAACCCCTCCGAGGGCCGGCGCATCATCGAGAAGTCGCTCACCGCGGCGCGCGCCCGGGAAGCGGCGCGCAAGGCGCGCGACCTGGTCCAGCGCAAATCCCTGCTGGAGTCGACGATGCTGCCCGGCAAGCTCGCCGACTGCTCTGAGCGGGACCCCCACCGCTGCGAGCTCTTCATCGTGGAGGGCGACTCGGCCGGCGGCACCGCCAAGGCGGGCCGCGACCGCCGCACCCAGGCCATCCTGCCCCTGCGCGGCAAGATCCTCAACGTCGAGAAGGCGCGCCTGGACAAGGTGCTGACCAGCGAGGAGATCCGCAACCTGATCACGGCCCTGGGCACCGGCATCGGCGAGCGCTTCGAGTACGAGAAGCTGCGCTACTGGCGGATCGTGATCATGACCGACGCCGACGTGGACGGCAGCCACATCCGCACCCTTCTGCTCACCTTCTTCTTCCGCTACTTCCCGACGCTGATCGAGCAGAGCCACATCTACATGGCCCAGCCTCCCCTCTACAAGGTCGAGAAGGGCAAGCAGGTGGCCTGGGTCTACAGCGATGCCGAACGCGACAAGGAGACCAAGCGGATGGGCGCCAACGTCAAGGTCAGCCGCTTCAAGGGCCTGGGCGAGATGAACGCCGATCAGCTCTGGGACACCACCATGAACCCCGAGCGGCGAGTGCTGCTGCGCGTCGACATCGAGGACGCGGCGGCGGTCTCCGACATCTTCGAGAAGCTGATGGGCACCGACGTGGAGCCCCGCAAGAAGTTCATCCAGGCGCACGCCAAAGCCGTGCGCAACCTGGATATCTAGGTCACCCCAACTCTTGCGCATCGCAATCGATGGCATGGGCGGCGACAACGCGCCCGCAGCGGTGGTCGAGGGGGCGGCCCAGGCGGCGGCCGAATGGCCCGACCTGGAGCTGGTCCTGGTGGGTCGGGCCGACCGGTTGCAGCCGCTGGTCGAGCGCCGTCCCGGCCTCCGCTTTCGCCCCGCCACCCAGGTCATCGAGATGGACGAGCACGCGGCGCAGGCGGTGCGCTCCAAGGCCGACTCCTCGATCAACGTCTGCGCCCGCATGTGCAAGCAGGGCGAGGCCGAAGCCTGGGTCTCGGCCGGCAACTCGGGCGCCATCATGGCGGCCGCGCTCCTCATCCAGGGCCGCATCCGGGGTGTGGAGCGCCCGGCCCTGGGCAGCGTGGTGCCGACCCTGGACGGCAGCGCCTACTTCCTGGACGTAGGCGCCAACGTCGACTCCCGGCCCGAGTACCTGGTCCAGTTCGCGCACATGGGCAGCGTCTACGCGCGCGAGCTGATGCATCGCGCCAGCCCCCGGGTCGGGCTGCTCGCCAACGGCGAGGAGGACGGCAAGGGTGACGAGCTCACACGCGACGTCAACGCCCGCCTGCGCAAGAACGGCACCGGGCTCAACTTCGTGGGCAACGTGGAGCCCAAGGAGGTGTTCGCGGGCAAGGCCGACGTGGTGGTGGCCGATGGCTTCGTCGGCAACGTGGCCATCAAGATGGCGGAGGCCACCGCCGACTTCCTATTCCGCAACCTGCGCGAGGAGATCCCGAGCACGGTGTCCGGCAAGGTCGGTGGGCTCCTGATCCGGCCCGGGGTGCGGCGCATCCGCGCCCGTATCGATTGGCGCGAGTTCGGCGGGGCGCCGCTGCTGGGCATCGACGGGATGGCCGTGGTCGCCCACGGGCGCTCCGACGCGCGCGCCATCAAGAACGCGATCCGGGTGGCCCGGGAAGCGGTCGCCGCGCACCTCGTGGATAAGATTCGAGAGGCGGTGGGGCGATGACCAATAACCGTCGGCGGGTGGTGGTGACCGGCATGGGCACCGTCAATCCGATCGCCAAGTCCCTGGATGAGTACTGGAGCTCGCTCATCGAGGGCAAGAGCGGCGCGGCGCCGATCGAGGGCTTCTCCAGCCAGCGGCTGACGACCAAGTTCGCCTGCCAGGTCCGCGATTGGGACCCCCTCGACCACATGGACCGCAAGCTGGTTCAGCGCTCGGCGCGTTTCACCCACCTGGCCGTGGCGGCCTCCCGGATGGCGATCGACGACGCCCAGCTCGACATGGCCAAGGAAGACCCCTACCGGGTCGGGATCGAGATGGGAACCGGCATCGGTGGCTTCGACATGATGACCACGATGTCCGCCGAGTTCCTCAACGGAGGCCGCCTGCACCCGCTCTTCGCCACCATGGTGATTCCCAACATCGCCGCCGCGCAGGTCGCCATCCAGTTCGGGATCAAGGGCCAGAACTCCACCGTCGTCACCGCCTGCGCGGCGTCCACCCACACCATCGGCACCTCGATGCGCGCGATTCGTGAAGGCCACGCCGAGGTCATGCTGGCCGCCGGCACCGAAGCCTCGCTGTGCGAGACCGGGATCGCGTCCTTCAATGCCATCAAAGCGCTCTCGACGCGCAACGACGACATCGAGCACGCCTCGCGACCCTTCGACGGCACCCGCGACGGGTTCGTGCCCGGCGAGGGCGCGGGCACGCTGGTGCTGGAGTCGCTGGAGCACGCGCAGGCGCGGGACGCGCGCATCTATGGCGAGGTGATCGGCTTCGGCAACACCGACGACGCCTTCCACCAGGTGGCGCCGGACGAGACCGGAGAGGCTCCGGCCGAGGCGATCCGGATCGCGCTCCGCGACGCGGGCATCCAGCCCCAGGACGTCGACTATGTCAACGCGCACGGCACCTCTACGCAGCTCAACGACGCCGGCGAGACCCGCGCGCTCAAGTTGGCGCTGGGCGAGCACGCGCGCAAGGTCGCCATTTCCTCCACCAAGTCGATGCTCGGCCACCTGCTGGGCGCGGCGGGCGCGGTGGAGGCGATCGCGACGCTGCTCTGCATGAACCACGGGATGGTGCACCCGACGATCAACTACAGCACGCCCGATCCCGAGTGCGACCTCGACTACGTGCCCAACGAGCCGCGCCGGCTGGATGTCAACATCGCCATCTCCAACGGCTTCGGCTTCGGCGGCCAGAACTCGGTGATCGTGCTCAAGAAGTTCGAGGCCTAACCCAATGTCAGAAGAACAGCCACCGCAGAACATCGGCACCATCGTCGGCAAGAGCCTCCAGGAAGAGATGCAGACCTCCTACATGGAGTACGCGATGTCCGTCATCATCAGCCGGGCGCTGCCCGACGTGAGGGACGGGCTGAAGCCGGTGCAGCGGCGGATCCTCTACGCGATGCACGGGGCCGGCGCCACCTCCGGTTCGCGCTACCGCAAGTGCGCGGCCTTCGTGGGCGACGTGCTCAAGCTCTACCACCCGCACGGCGACACCGCCGTCTATGACGCGCTCGTGCGCATGGCGCAGCCATTCTCCCTGCGTTATCCGCTGATTGACGGCCAGGGCAACTTCGGGTCGGTCGACGGCGACCGTGCCGCGGCCATGCGTTACACCGAGGCCAGGATGTCCGCGATCAGCGCCGAGCTGCTGGCAGACATCGAGAAGAACACCGTCGACATGGAGCCCAACTACGACGGCACCGAGATGCAGCCCACGGTGCTGCCGACGCGGCTCCCCAACCTGCTCATCAACGGCGCCAGCGGCATCGCCGTGGGCATGACCACCAACATCCCACCCCACAACCTGCGCGAGGTGTGCAGCGCGGTCACGCACCTGGTCGAGAACCCCGACGCCACCATGGAGGACCTGCTCCAGTTCGTGCACGGTCCCGACTTCCCGACCGGCGGCATCATCATGGGCACCACCGGCCTCACGCAGGCCTACGCCACCGGCCACGGCAAGGTCATGGTGCGGGCGCGCCACACCTTCGAGCAGGCGGCCAACGGGCGCGAGCGGATCATCTTCGACGAGCTCCCCTACATGGTCAACAAGGCCAACCTGGTGGCCAAGATCGCGGAGCTGGTGGGCGACAAGAAGCTGGAGGGCATCGCCGACCTGCGCGACGAGTCCGACCGCAGCGGCATGCGGGTGGTGGTCGAGCTCAAGCGCGACGCGCGGCCCTTCACGGTCCTCAACAACCTCTACAAGCACACCGCGCTGCAGTCGACCTTCGGCGTGATCATGCTGGCGATCGTCGACGGCCGGCCGGTGGTGCTCTCGCTCAAGCAGGCGCTGCAGCTGTTCATCGATCACCGTCGGAACGTGATCGTGCGCCGCACCCAGTTCGACCTCGAGAAGGCGCAGGAGCGGGCGCACATCCTGGAAGGCCTCAAGATCGCGCTCGACCACCTGGACGAGGTGATCAAGACCATCCGCGGCGCGCCGGACACCGACACCGCCAGCACTCAGCTGCAGTCCAACTTCGGACTTTCCGAACGCCAGGCCAAGGCCATCCTCGCCCTCACCCTCGGCCGCCTCACGCAGCTCGAGCGCAAGAAGATCGACGACGAGTACGAGGAGGTCATCAAGACCATCGCCTACCTGGAGTCGATCCTGGCCTCCGACCAGAAGGTGCGCCTGCTGATCGCCGAGGACATGGCCGAGATGATCAAGAAGTTCGGCGACGACCGCCGCACCGAGATCACCGACCAGGAGGCCACCGAGCTCTCGGCCGAGGACCTGATCCCCAAGGAAGAGGTGGTGGTCACGGTCACCAACCGGGGCTACGTCAAGCGCCAGCCCTCGCGCACCTTCCGCGCCCAGCGCCGCGGTGGCGTCGGCTTGAAGGGCGCCCGCACGGTCGCCGGCTCGGACGCCCCCACCGGATACCGGGAAGAGGATTTCGCGCAGCACCTGCTGATCACGCACACGCATGCGTCGATGCTGTTCTTCACCTCCAAGGGCCGGGTCTTTCAGCTGCGCGTGCACGAGGTCCCCGAGCGCGACCGCACGGCCAAGGGCATCCCCCTCAACAACCTGATCGACATCGAGCAGCGGGAGCGTGTCGAAGCCGCCTTCGTGCGCCCGGAATCGGACGACCCCAAGGCCCGCTACATGCTGATGGTGACCAAGAAGGGCCAGATCAAGAAGACGGCCATGAAGGAGTACGCCAACGTGCGCCGCAATGGGCTGATCGCCATCAACCTGCAGGAAGGCGATGAGCTGCTCTGGGTCTCACCGACCAGCGGCGACGACGACGTCATCATCGCGACCCAGCTGGGCAAGGCGATCCGCTTCAGCGAGAGCGAGGTGCGGCCGATGGGCCGCGACACCATGGGCGTGATCGGAATCCGGCTCGGCAAGGGCGATCAGGTGGCCGGCATGGCGGTGGCGACACCAGGGGCCGACCTCCTGGTGGTCACCGAGCGCGGGTACGGCAAGCGCACCCCGATCGACGAGTACCCGGTGCATCACCGGGGCGGCCAGGGGGTGTTCACGCTCAAGGTCACCGACCGGGTGGGCAAGCTGGCCACTCTGCGGGTCACCGACGACCCCGAGGAGGAGATTCTGCTGATCACCGCTTCCGGCATGGTCCTGCGCACCACGGTGGGCTCGATCTCGCGCATCGGGCGTCAGACCCAGGGTGTGATCGTGATGCGGATCCAGCCTGACGACCAGGTCATCACACTGGCCCCGGTCGGGCTCGAGGAAGAGGACCGGCCGGCGTGAACCTGCTGGCCGGGATCGGCATCGGCATGCTGGTCCTGGCGGCGCTCCTGATCCTGGGCGCCGCGGTCGCGGTCCTGCCCCGGGCGCTGCGGGTGCGTCGCGCGCTGCTGGAAACCCAGGGCCTGGTCTATACCTACCGGCTGGTGGCCGACGTCACAGCCATGGAGCGACGGCTGGCCGCCCTCGAGCGCCAGCAGCTGCTGCGACCCTGGCGCCGGGTCCGCCGCTGGGTGATGCACCCGCTGACGATCGCGGTCGTGGAATCCTGGGCACGCCGCCGCCGCCGGGCTCGGGGAGCTAGGCTGGAGGCCGTGGGACTGCGGTGAAGCGGCGCCGGCAACAGGCAGAGGCGGCAGAGGCGGCGGTGGCGACCGACTACGAGGGGGCCCTCGAGATGCCGGTGCCGAGCGATCCGGTGGAGGGCGAGACCGGCGTCGATGCCGCCTACCGGATGGTCGACGAGGCGGTGGCTCGGGAGCGGGTGCGCATCGCGCGCGAGCTCCACGACGGGCTGGCCGCCGACCTGGCAACCTCGGTCGCGCTCTTCAAGTACTACTTCGAGTCGGCGGCCAGGAGCGAGGAAGGCCCCCAGGTCCTCCGCAACATCCACGAGATCCTCGAGAACCTGCTCTCCAACACCCGCAACACGCTGCGCGCGATGCGGCCCCGGCGGCTGGGCAGCTCGTCGCTGGTCGATGAGCTGCGCAAAACCGCGGACGACTTCGCCCGCCTCTACGGGATCCGGGTCGAGCTCTGGTGGGGCGGGCGCGAGGAGGATCTGACCGCCGGCCAGCGGGAGGTCGCCTTCCACATCGTGCGCGAGGCCCTGACCAACGTCCGGCGCCACTCGGGCGCCGCCATGTGCCGGGTGCGGGTGGCCTTCGCCGCCAAGCCCTTCCTGATCGAGGTCACCGACGAGGGGAAGGGCTTCGAGGGCTCCAACCCTGGCGGCTATGGCCTGGTCGGGATGCGTGAGCGCGCGGCCGGCATCGGCGGCCGCCTGGAGGTGGTGACAACCCCGGGCCGGGGGACCACCGTCTTCCTCTTCGGACCCGAGACCGCGGGGCTCACCTAGGGGCCGGACCGGCGCCCGGTCAGCGCATCAAAGGAGATGCGGCCGGATCCGCGAGTGGTACGGGAAGAGGTCGCGCAGGTCGAACCGCGAGTGCAGACTGAGTTTTCGAAGCACGCTGTCGGCCAGGGCGCCGGCGGCCTCCGCCTGCACGGCCAGCGCCTTCGCCACCTCGACGTCGGAGAGGCCCTCCGCGAGCAGCTGGGCCACATGCCGCTCCTCGACGCTGAGGCGTCCCAGGGGACCCGTGACCGAGCTCACCGGTGCCGTGAGGGTGACCCCGATCGCGGCCACGTAGTCGATCTCGTCCTGTGTGTACCAGTGCTCCTTGCTGCAGCCCACGATCAGGAGGCCGACCGGCCGGGTCTTGGGGACGCCGATGGGGACGTAGATCAGGGCCGGCCAGTCGCGCTCCCAATCGTCGTAGCCGATGGGATCGACGACGGAGCTGACCGCGATCGGATGCCGCTCGAAGAGGCAGCGCCGGGAGAGGTGGCTGAGCTCCATGAAGATTGGCTGAACCGGAGCCTCGCGCTCGGTCTCGGAGTCGCCCATGACACGCAGGCGGCCATCCCGGAGACCGCCGAAGATCCAGCGGTCGTGGTGCACGACTTCGAGGGCCAGGGCCAGGTGCTTGCGGGTCTTTTCGGTGTCGATCAGGTTCGCCATGCCCGGCAGCGTAGGACCGATGTGAGACCAAGTCCTCAGGTGTTGCTCATCTCTCCTTCAGGATTGGCTGAGGTTTGTTAAGGTCCCCACGGACTGGGGATGCCGAAGCTGCTGGTTGTCGATGACGACCTCCGCTCGGCGCGGGTGATCGCGGAGTTGCTGCGCCGTTCGGGTTACGCGGTGGACGTCGCCGGCGGGGGTGCCGAGGCGCTGGAGCGCGTTCGCGCCGAACCGCCGGACTTGATGGTGCTCGACTACGAGATGCCCGGAGTCGATGGGGAGCGGGTCCTGGCCGAGCTGCGGGCGCCGGATGGTTCCACCGAGTTCCCTGTGCTGATCCTGACGGGAGGTCGGGTGGAGGCGGCGGACGAGGCGTACTCCTTTGAGATCGGAGCTGTGGACTACGTCCGCAAGGGTGGCGATACCGCGGTCCTGGTGTCGCGGATCGGGTCGGCGCTGCGGCGGCCTCGTCCCTCTTCAACCTATCTGCGGCGGGGCCGCCTTCTCATTGACACTCTTGCCGATCGCGCCTGGCTGGCGGGCCGGGAGCTGGGTTTGGAGCACCGGCAGCTCCAGGTGCTGAAGTACCTGGTCCAACACAGCGGTGCCGTGGTGGACAAGCGCGAGCTGCTGGAGACGTTCTGGGGGAGTGGCTATGAGGGGTTGACTCACAGCGTTGAGCAGGCGGTGTGGGCGGTCCGCAAGGCGCTCGGTGAGCCCGGGTGGATCGAAACGGTGCACAGGCGTGGATACAGGTTCGACGCCCAGGGCTGACCGTACCGAGGTTGACCGGCTCCTCCATGAGCTGCGGTCGACGCTCGCCCGCTTGAAGGCGGAGTTGGAGCTATCGGTCGCGGACGGTCAGCAGGCGGACCGACGCCTCGTAGAGTCAGTTGATGACACTCTTCGAATTCTGGGCTCCGTGGAGCATGCACACCGAGCAACATCTCCAACGCACGTGCTTGTAATCGACGATGACGCACGGCTAGCCGCAGCCACCGCCCGCCAGTTACAGAAACTTGGCTTCAGTGCGCAGGTTCTGCACGATCTATCCGATATCCCCATTGCCCCTGGCTCCGGCACTCGCGCGATCGTGGATCTGAGCGTCCTGCGGCTCGCGAAGAAGCACGAGCGCGAGCAGCTTCGCGTATTCAGGCCCATTGTGGTGAGCGGGTCGAGTGATCCAGTTGCCAGGTTCGAGGCAGACTCGTACGGAGGTGTTGACTACCTCCTCAAACCCGTTGATCCTGGATTGCTCCGTGCCGCCTTAATTGAAGGGATTAGTCCCTAGGGTCCTTCGTCCTACCTCGAAACTGGGCAGCGTGATGACGAAGGTCGCTCCTGTTGCGGTCGCTGTGGACGCATAAGCAAGATCACCGTGGTGCTGACGAGCAATTCCCAAGGCCGTGTAAAGCCCTAGACCGCTACCACGCGCTGCCTTGGTGGTGAATCCAGGTTCGAAGATCCGTCCGACTGCTTCCTGCGAAACACCCGGTCCTGAGTCCGAGACCGCAACCATGGCGTCAGAGCCAACAGTGGCACACCGAATCGTTATCGATCCTCCTGGAGGTGTTGCGTCTATCGCATTCAAAATCAGATTGGTCAAGACCTCCCCCAGGAGGACGGGGTGACCGAACACTGCAACCTCCGCGTCGGGCGTATCGACTGCGACGCTGATTCTGCGACTAGCGGCAACACGCCGGTGTAGCCCAGCAGTGTGACGGCAGAGTTCACCGACATCGACTCTCACAAAATCGGCCGCCCCCGTCACACCGCCCGACCGCTGCGCATCCTCGAGAATCCTGCGGGCGTCCTGGATGGCGGCCATCGCGGCGGCAAATGCCATTTGCTCATCGCGTGACATCCCGCGCTCATTGATGTCGTTCAGATTGGCAATGGCCGTGCTCACGTGGTTTCGCAGATCGTGGAATGTACCTTGTGCCAGACGGCTGTACTGCACATGTGGTTCCACAGCGACTAGTTGCCGCTCAAGAAATGCCCGGATCGTGCGGCCGCCGACGCTATCCCCTATAGCGATTGCCAGTACAAACAGACCAGAAGCCTTTATTAGACCCCCATAAGAATGGTCGAGCATCGTGGATGCCAGGGCAGCGGCGATCAAGAAATAGGTATACGCAAAGGCGAACCCAGGTGTCAGTATTTGTCGGAGTATCCTGCCCACCGGCGTTGATGTCCGGAACGACAAGGAGACACTAACGGTAATCACGTTAATGGCGACGCCTGCCAGCAGTGCAATCGCCACCGATGACGGCGCGGACAATCCATGATCGACGCATGCATATCGAACCGCCGCACCGCCAGCACCCCAGAACGCTCCACCAAGGTTTGAGGGAATCGGGTCAGTTCGCCGTCTGCGCCAGGCTCGGTCCGCTCCCCCAGCCAGACCCACTAAGGTCGCCTGTAGAGGACTCAATGTTGCAACGGCGGCCGAAACAGCGGCACCGCTCATGTTGATAATCCCGTACTTAAGTTGGATATTGGCAGTTCCGAGGAGAGCCGCCACCAGCAAGAGGAATAGTGTGTCGAGCCAACTGGTGTCGCGCAGCGAAGGCCCAGGAATAACAATGATTAGCGCAAGGGTCAGCGCGCCCCAAATAAACGACGTAGCGTTGGCCGACCGGATCTCATTGCTCATCCGATGTGCGTTACATGAACGAGGGGCTTGGAGTCGGGTCCGAGGATCCCGGCCCTAAAGGTCGCCTGTTGCTAAGAGACCGAGACGCAAGGCTTTGCCAACCGCCTCGCCCCGGCTGCGCACCTCGAGTTTGCGATACAGGTTTCGGAGATGCGTGTCCACGGAGCGGCGGCTAATTCCTAAGTCCTGAGCTATCTGCTTGGATTGATGACCTTTTCCCAACAGCTTCAATACCTCTGATTCTCGCGCACTCAACGGAGGAGCGTCGTGAGCAGTAGGGGAAGAAGGTTGCGCTCTCCGCAGCACATCCGCTACGAGCTTTCGAGGTATGGGATTGTCCCCACGAAGCGTTGCTGCGAGAGCTCGGCCCATCTCCTGTGGCCCTACGTCCTTCAGAATGTATCCTGCGCAACCGGCTTGCATCATTCGTACCAAATCATCGCTGTCGTCAGAGACGCTCCAGGCCACGATAGTGGCTTGTGGGTCGAGAGCAAGCAGGCGGATGGCCGTGTCGGGCCCGCTCAGCTCCGGCATCTGAACGTCCAGCAGAACGATGTCAGGGCGTAAGTGGCTATATAACGCCACTGCCTCGCGACCCGATGAGGCTTCGCCTACGAGCTGCAGGTCCTTGAGCTCAGAGAGAATGGCTTTGGCGGCCAGCCGAGGGAGAGACCGATCGTCGACGACCATGACCCGCCAAGGGCCGGACGTGGGCTCCTTGGCACTCATCTACGGCTCACAACGCCTCCAAGATGGCAAACGGTACAGCTTCCCTGGCCAAGGCGGGGTCCGTAGTGCCCTACGTGCCTACTAGGCAATATTGCCTAGCCCCTCCTTCGGCGTTTTCGGGATTGCCGGTCGCTCTCTCCCCAGTCAGAGTGACCACCGGGCCGCTCGGGCCGGCACTTCATCTACTAGCGGGGGGTTACACACCACCATGAGCCTGATTCGCAAGTTGTTCTCGTCTCGGAACAAGCCACAGATCTTCGGCGGCTGGTCCTTCTGATTATGACTTGGAAGCGAAGGGGCGGCTAACCACCGCCTCTTCCGTTTCTAAGGGGGGCTCGTGATGGGCCAGAGGCCCTTAGTATGGTGAGCCCGCCATGAAGCCGCTTCAGGGGCTCAATTGGGCCGGCACCGCCTACGTGTCCGCCGTAATTGTTGCCGGTGCGGCATTGGTTCCCCTGAGTTGGCTCATCGAGCCGTTTGGCGCCCAGCGTGTAGCGATTCTGCTCTATCTGGGGGTGCTGACCCAGATCGCCACCCTGATGCCCATACGATGGCGCCAGGGCCTGCAGACGCTAGACGGCCTACCGCTGGTCGCCGCCGCTTTAGCGGCTCCAGGACCAGGCGTCGCAATTCTGTGCTGGCTGTTCCTTTTCGATGGCAGGCGCCCAAGTGCGGACCTGGCTCTCTGGAAGCTCATCTTCAACCGGGCGAAGTCGGCGCTGGAGTTTGGGGTCCCGTCGCTGCTGATGACGCTGGTGCCTATAGCCGGGCCGATGGAAATACCGATAAAGACGATTGTCTACGCCCTCGGGCCGGTGATGATCGGCTTCCCGCTAATGGCACGGGCATTTGCCTTTGTGGATCGGAACAGTTTCTGGCAGGTACTACGCGAGAACGTTGGTATGGCTACCGTCCGTTCCGCAATAATCTTGGGCTTCGGAGGCGGGATCCTGTACCTGGTCTTGCAGCAACCCGCTGGTTGGATCATGGGTATCGGCTTGGTTGGCCTTCTAATTGCCGTTCGTGCGAACATGGCCGACGCGCAGACCCAGGCCCTAGAGCGCATGCAAACCCTGAAACTGGCTGCGCGAGCGCTCGACGCCCGTGATCCATACACCGAGTCTCATTCTGAGCGGGTAGCGGACTTGAGCGCACGAATCGCGACTCGTCTAGGTCTCCATCAAGTTGAAGTAGAGCGGATTCGCACCGGGGGCCTCCTGCACGACTTAGGAAAGCTAGGGGTGCGCGATGAGATTCTCAACAAGGCGGGTTCCCTCACTGACGAGGAATGGGAGCGCATGAAGCTCCACCCAGATGTCGGCGCCGATCTTATTGCGGAGCACTCAGCGCTTGTCCACTTGGCGCCCCTTGTGCGCCACCATCATGAACGCTTCGACGGTACGGGATATCCACAGAGGCTCCATAGCGACGAGATTCCGTTAGGTTCTCGGATTATCGCCGTGGCTGATGCGTTTGACACCATCACTGGACCTCGTGTATACCGCCGCACCGCCTTAAGCAATTTCGACGCGGTGGTGGACATTAGCTCCGGTGCCGCGACTCGGTACGACCCCGCGGTCGTTAACGCGTTGCGCGAGATCTATGGATTGGCGCCTGAGGGCGACAAAGCCGCGACCCCCTCTATCCCGCCAGTAGCAGGGCTCCGTCTACTCCGCCGAAGGCCGCAATTCGCATTCCTGGCAGCAGGTATGGCTGTATCGAGCTTGGGTGATCCTCTGACCACGGTGGGCACCTTGGTAGCAATTTACAGCCAGACGCGCAACGCAGTTCTGGTTGGAGCCGTATACGTGACGAAGGCAGTCGCAACGATAGCCTTGAGCGGCCTGCTCGGCGCGGTAGCAGATCGCTGGCCTCGCCGCCAACTCGTGATCTTCCTCGATCTCCTTCGGGCGGGCGTGCTTGTGGTTACCCCCTTCGCCGTATATGAGTCAGTCTTGTGGATCTTTCCGATCATTGCCACGCTCGCCATCGCTGAGGCGATCGCTCAGCCGGCGCGCGAGGCTGCATTACCGGAGGTCGTTGAGCCATCGGAGATAGGCGCCGCGAACGCATTGATCGGCGCAGGAACTAACGCGGCGACCATAATCGCCTATCCGCTCGCGGGTGTCGTTTTGACCATCGGCCTTGGCATCTACCCGCTGTTTGTGCTAGACGCACTAACGTTCATTGTTGCGGCAGCCTTGACGCTTAAGGTCGGATATGTCGGGGGCCGCATTCTAGGGCGCTCGATCGCAAGTGGACTGTCCAGAGCATGGGCAATTGTAGAAGCGCGATCGACGCTGTTGGTAGCGGCGATCGGCGCGTTCTTTATTTCGATGACTCTGCCTTCTCTGATCTTGCTTGCTTATGGTCTATCGGGGTCAGGGCCCCAAGCCTATACCCTGCTCGAAGCCCTGGTAGCGGTAGGCATTCTGGCGGGACACCTGCTCCTCGTGGGCTGGCGACGTGCACTCGATCGGTCGCCGACCGTGATCGGCCTTCTGTTGATGGGAATCCTGAGTGCCGGCGTCGTGTTTAGTCAGTCCTTCCCGCTAACAGCCGCACTTCTTTTCATCGCATCAATCGGCAACGCGTTCTATACGGTGAGTAACCGAACCACGTTGCAAGCACTAGGCAACACAGCAAATAGGGGGGCCTTGATGTCGGCACGATTCGCGGTGGTTCAGGCCGCTGCGATCTTGGGCTATGGCATTGGTGGTTTGCTGGGTGACCGAGTCGGACCGCGGTTGACCTTTGGATTGGTGGCGTTCGGCTTGCTTGGGCTCGCTGCAGGAATCACATTGAGCCGGGACCGGCCAACCAAGTCGCGGGACATACAAATCCGCGCGGCTGCCGGATTGGCTGCCGAACGGGCGCCTTAATCCAGTTCAGGTCTGCGCCGAGCATATCTTAGGCGTCCGTTAACGGCTAGGTTCGCTGGCTGAGTGCAGCACCCAAACGCGACCGCTCCTGCTCTAAACCCCCCTCCTCCTCGTCATACTGGCGCTGGTCGCCTATCTTGCAGTCGAGCGCGCGTTCCCGAACCAGTCCCTCCAAACCCCGTGCCGAAGCCCCCGGCTCGGCCGACCTCGCCCCCACCTCGGCCGACCTGGCGCCCACCTCGGCCGACCTGGCGCCCACCCCCACCGAAACCCCAATCGCGACCACCGACGCACCAAGCACCCCCATCCCCACCCCGCACCGGCCTGTAAGGCCGCGCACGAGCGCCTCCAGGCGCTCTCTCCAGATCGGCTTCGCCCTGAGTGCGCTCCTGCTCGGCGTCGTGGTGCTCTACCTGATCCGCGATGTCCTGGGCGCCTTCGTCCTGGGCGCCCTGATCGCGTTCCTGATCACCCCCTACGTGGACAGCCTCAACGAGTGGGGCCTCCCCAGGCCCATCGCCATCGCGGTCATCTTCGCCTGCCTGATCGGCCTCGTCGTGGGGCTCGCCAGCGCCATCACCCCGCTCCTCAGCGTGGAGATCACCAGCCTCCAAAAACAGGTCCCGGTGATCGCCGCCACCGCCCAGGAGCGCCTCAACCAGCTCCAGGGCGCGCAGCTCCACATCGCGGGCTTCCAGATCGACCTGACCAAGCCCATCGACGCCGCCTCCCAGCACTTCAATGACTTCCTACTGGGCCAGTTCGGCAACGCGGTGAGCATCGGCATCACCGCCCTCACGACCGCCCTCCAGGTCGTCCTGATGCTGATCGTGGCCTTCCTGCTGGCGATGAACAGCCATGCCACCTCGCGCGTCATGCGCGACCTGGTGCCCAGCGACTACCGGGCCGACTTCGACGAGATCTGGTCCGCGACCAAGAAGATGCTCTTCGCGTACGTGAAGGGCCAGCTCGTGATCGCGGGCCTGATCGGGATTTCCTCAGGCCTCGCGGTCGCCGCTCTCGGCCTTCCCTATGCCCTGGCCCTCGGGCTGCTCGCCGGGATCACCAGCCTGGTGCCCTATCTCGGCCCCTTCCTGGGCGCCATCCCTGCGGTCCTGATCGGCCTCGCTGACAGCCCCCAGAAGGCGATCCTGGTGGCCGGCGCCTATCTCCTGATCTCCAACGTGATCCTCAACTTCATCTTCCCGAAGGTGATGGGCGACGCGGTCAAACTCCCCCCGATCCTGGTCATCGTCGCGTTCCTCGCGGGCTTCAGCCTGGCCGGGATCCTCGGCATGTTCGTGGCGATCCCGGTAGCGGCCACCATCCGGATCATCTACGACCACGTCCACCCCCGACTCTTCGACTCGCCGGCGCCACCCGAGGCCGCGGCCGAATCCAGCGCTTGAGGATCGGCGTTTTCTCCGACATCCACGCCAACTGGCAGGCGCTGGAGGCGGTTCTCGAAGATTCGGAGGCGGACATCGAGGCCGGTCTGTGCCTCGGCGACGTGGTGGGCTACGGCGGCGACCCGGTGAAGTGTGTGGACGAGGTGATGCGCCGCGGCTGGCCCTCGCTGATCGGCAACCACGACCGCGCCTGCACCGACCGGCGCATCCTCGACTGGTTCAACGACGACGCCGCCCAGGTGATCCGCTGGACCACCGAGGCCCTCGGCTCGGAACGGCTGAAGTGGCTGGAGTCACTGCCGGAATCCGCCGACCGGGACGGCGTCCTCCTCGTCCATGCCAGCCCGCGCGATCCGATCTTCGAGTACATCCTGGACGGCGCCACGGCCGCCGCCAACCTGGAGCTGCTGCACGGGGGCGCCTGCCTGCACGGCCACACCCACGTGCCCGGCTACTTCTATCTGGATGGCGACTCGATCCAGCACAACTACTGGTTGGGCCGGGTGCGGGTCACGGGACCCGCCCTGATCAATCCGGGCAGCGTCGGCCAGCCGCGAGACGGCAACCCCGACGCCAGCTACGCGGTCTGGGACACCGACGAGGCGAGCCTGGAGTGGCGGCGCGTGCCATACGACCGGGAGGCGGCCAAGCGCGCGATCCTCAAGGCCAACCTGCCGGAGCGCTTCGCCACCCGTCTTGACGTCGGCCGGTGAGTCACACGTCGACGAACAGCCGCTTCCGCCACGCCAGGTAGACGACCACGGCCACGTTCAGCAGCAGGGCGCCGGCCTTGAACAGGGTCGCGTGGTGGACCAGCTCGTAGACCTCGTAGGGGATCAGCAGTCCGGTCGCGACCACCGTCAGGTACTCGGCCCAGCGCCGGCGCATCGCCAGCCCGATCCCCTCGGTGCCTTCCAGCAGCGCGTAGCCCACGAGCCCGATCGCGAGCAGCGTCTGGTGGTTGAAGAAGCCGATCCACGCCACGGCCCGCAGCAGCAGCGAAGTGATGAGACTGCGGTCGGCCCCCAGCAGCAGCTGCTCCTGGGCGTCGGTCGCGAGCTCGTAGAGGAGGCCGCTGCGGCCGGTGATCATCAAGGCTACCGCCACCGCGATCAGGATCGCGGACTTGGTGATCCGCTCCAGGATGATGAGCTTGACGAAGCCGTCGTGCTCCTCGGTCCGCTCGGCGAGCGACTCCCACCAGCGGACGTGCCAGGGGGTGCTCAGGCGTCCAGCTTCTCCCGGAACAGGACCACCCGGCAGGGCGCGTTCTTGAGCACGTAGGGCACCGTCTTGCCCAGGAAGAACTCCCCGAACCGCCGCTTGTAGGGCAGCCCCATGACGATGGTGTCCGCGCCCCACTCCTCGGCCTCACCCACGATCGCGGGCCCCGTGTCACGGGCCTGGACCATCTCGGTCTCGGCGTCCATGCCCGCCTGGGCGGCCAGCTGCTCGAACTGCTCCAGCACCCCTTCGCCGTGCTCGACCAGGTGCTCGACGGGCGCCGACAGCGGCAGCGCCCGGTTGACCTCGATGACGTGGACCGCGTAGAGCTTGGCGCCGCGCGCCTTGGCCATCCGGCAGGCCATGCGCACGGTCTCCTCGTCCACCTTCTGGCCGCCCACGGCCACCAGGATCCGCGCTCCCGGACTGCTCGCGGCGCCTGCGCGCTCGTCAGCCAAAGTCGGCTAGGCCTCGGGGCCCCGCCTGAGGCGGCGCCAGATGACGAAGGACCCGAAGGCCACCATGGTGAATGCCATCGCGACTTCGATGCCCCCGCTGACCGGTCCTTCGGGGCGATGAACGGCCAGGTACAGGAAGAGCCAGGCTCCGAACGCGAGTGACATCAGCCCCATGAAGGTGAACGGAAAGCGCACTCGGGGGCAATCGTACAATCCAGACTTCGTGAAGGTTCTGATCGTGGGCTGTGGCCGCGTCGGCTCCAGGCTGGCGGCCGATATGTCCCGCGAGGGACACGAGGTCACCATCATCGACCGCAACCAGCGCGCCTTCGACCTCTTCGCCACCCGAGGCGTGCTGGGGCCTTCGTTCAATGGCAGCTTCGTGATCGGCGACGGCTGCGACTCGGAGCTGCTCAAGCGCGCCGGCATCGAGGACGCCGACGCCTTCATCGCCGTCACCGAGGGCGACAACCGCAACATGATGGCGAGCCAGATCGCCCACCACGTGTTCAACGTGAAGCGGGTGGTCTGCCGCCTCTACGACCCGGCGCGCGAAGACGCCTTCAAGAACGCCGCCATCCAGACCTACTGCCCGACCCTGGTCGGCGCCGCCGCCATTCACAAGCTGGTCGAGGAGTAGCCGTGTACCTGATCGTGATCGGCGGCGGCACGGTGGGCTATTACCTCTCCCGCCACCTCATGGAGCGCGGCGAGGAGGTGACGCTGGTGGAGAAGGACGGCGCGCGCGCCGAGTGGCTGGAGAGCCAGCTCGGCAGCATCGTGATGCGCGGCGACGGCGACGAGCTCTCCTTCCTGGCCACCACCGGCATCGAGCGCGCGGACGCCGTGCTGGCCGTCACCGGCGACGACGAGGACAACCTGGTCGCCCTGCAGCTGGCCCGGGAGCGCTTCAAGGTGCCGCGCACCATCGCGCGCGTCAACAACCCGGCCAACGTGGCCATCTTCAAGATGCTCGGGATCGACGAGGCGATCTCCGCCACCGACGTCCTCCTGGGTGCGCTCGAACCTCGGATCAGCGGCGACTGAAGGGTCGGTAGGCAATAAAAAAGGGCCGCCCGGCCGGGCGGCCCTCTGATCGGTGGTCAGCCCTACTTGGCCTTGCCGATCTTGTAGATCTTGGTGCCGCACTTCGGGCATGTGCCGACGGTGGCGGGTTTACCGTTCTTCATCGTGATCTCTTGAGGGTCCTTCATCTCGACCTTCATCTTGTCCTTCAAGCAGTACCCTTCCATGTCTTATAAGGTGACCCTCCTGCACTCAATATTTAAGTAATCGTCCGGCAACTCCGCCGTATTCTAGCCGCGCCTCGATCTCAATTCAACCTGAGTTCGCCCGAACCGGCCCTCGGGGGCCCTATCGTGGAGGCCGAAATGCTGTTCCTGACCGAGGTTCTGGGGGCCGAGGTGGTCGATGTCCGGCAGCGCCGGAGCGGGCGCGTGAGGGACCTCGCCGTGCGCATCCAGGAGCCCTACCCGGTGGTCACGGGGCTGGTGGTCTCGCGCAGCCGGGAGCTGGTGATTCCGTGGTCGTCGGTCCGCGCCATCGCGGGTCGGGAGGTGGCGCTGCGGGTGGCCCGGGACGAGGTCGAGAAGTACCCCGCCTCGCCGGACGAGGTGTGGCTGGCGCGCGACGTGCTGGACAAGCAGATCGTCGACCTCGACGGCCGTCGCGTGGTCCGCGTCAACGACCTCCAGCTGACCGAGGTGCGCGGGGAGCTGCTCCTGGTGGCGGCCGACATCGGGATTCGCGGCATCCTCCGGCGGCTCGGCGTGGAAGGCCTCGGCAAGGCCGTGGCCCACCTCTTCGGCCGCACCCTGCCCATGGTCCTGGTGGCCTGGAACGTGGTCGCGCCGCTCGAGCCCCAGGCCGCCGAGACCGCCTCCGCCGGAGACGAGCTGCGGCTGCGGATCTCGGGCAGGCGCATCGCCAAGCTGCACCCGGCCGACATCGCCGACATCGTCGAGGAGCTCGGCGCCAAGGACCGCAAGGCAGTGTTCGAAGCCCTCGAAGAGGACATCGCCGCCGACACCCTGGAGGAGATGGAGCTCGAGGACCAGGTCTCGGTGATCGAGCACATGGACGCCGAGCGGGCCAGCGAGATCCTGGAGGAGATGCCGCCCGACGAGGTGGCGGACATCCTGGCCGAGATCCCCGAGCACCGGGCGCAAGAGATCCTGGGCCTCATGGAGCGGGAGGAGCGGGACGACGTCCAGGAGCTGCTGGCCTACCGCGAGGACACCGCGGGCGGCCTGATGACGACGGAGTTCGTGGCGGTCAAGGAGGATCTGACCGCCCAGCAGTGCATCGACGAGCTGCGCCGCATGGAACCCGACGCCGAGTCCGTCTATTACGTCTTCGTGGTAGACGACCAGGAGCACCTCCACGGTGTGCTCTCCCTGCGGGACCTGATCGTGGCCCCGCCCGAGAAGCCGATCCGGGAGATCATGATCCGCAACGTGGTGACCGTCCGGCTCGACGCCTCCGTGGAGGAGGTCGCCGCCGTCCTCTCCAAGTACAACCTGCTGGCGGTGCCCGTGGTCGACGCGGAGGACCGCCTCCAGGGCATCGTCACCGTCGACGACGCGCTGGACGAGGTCCTGCCCGATTCCGTGAAGCGCAAGCTTCCAAGGGTCTTCTAGGCAGCCCGGCCGCGTGCTCGGTGGCCTGATCGCCCGCCTCCGCCGCTTCCGGCGGGTCTTCATCCTGCTGGCCGTGATCGGCCCCGGCCTGATCACCTCCAACGCCGACAACGACGCCGGCGGCATCGCCACCTACTCCCAGGCCGGCGCCCAGTTCGGCTACAAGATGCTCTGGCTGCTGCTGCTGATCACGATCAGCCTGGTCGTCACCAACGAGATGGGGGCCCGCATGGGCGTGATCACCGGCAAGGGCCTCGCCGATCTCATCCGGGAACGGTTCGGGGTGCGCGGCACCACGTTCGCCATGGCCCTCCTGATGGTGGCCAACGCCTTCACCACGGTCGCCGAGTTCGCGGGCATCGCCGCGGCCATGGAGCTCTACGGCATCAGCAAGTACATCTCGGTCCCGGTCATGGCCGTCGTGATCTGGCTGCTGGTGGTCCGGGGCAGCTACCCGGTGGTGGAGAAGGTCCTGCTCGCGATCGGCCTCATGTACATCACCTACGTGGTCTCGGGCCTGCTGGTCCACCCCAGCTGGGGAGACGTCCTGCGCGGCAGCGTCGACGTGCCCCACGACGTGGTGGTCTCCAACGCCTATTTCCTGCTCGCCATCGCCCTGATCGGGACCACGGTCACGCCCTGGATGCAGTTCTACCTGCAGGCGGCGGTGGCCGAGAAGGGCATCCCCAACGAGCAGCTCGCCTACAGCCGCATCGACGTCATCGTGGGCGCCTTCGTGACCGACTTCATCGCCTTCTTCATCGTGATCGCCACCGCCGCGACCCTGTATGGCCACCTCAGCCCCGAGCAGCTCTCCAACATGCAGGCAGGTGACTACGCCAAGGCGCTGGGCCCGGTCGCCGGCAACGCCGCCAAGCTGCTCTTCGGCGCCGGCCTGTTCGGGGCCTCGGTGCTGGCCGGCAGCGTGGTCCCGCTCTCGACCAGCTACGCCGTCACGGAAGCCTTTGGTTGGGAGCGAGGCGTCGGCAACCGGTTCTCGGAGGCGCCTGCCTTCTTCGCGATCTTCACCGGGCTGATCGCCTTCGGCGCCGCCGTGGTCCTGATTCCCGGTGTGCCCCTGGTGGGCGTGATCCTGGCCAGCCAGGACGTGAACGGCCTGATCCTGCCCGTGGTCCTGGTCTACATGCTGGTCCTGCTCAACGACCGCCGGGTGATGGGCCGCTACGTGAACGGACCGGTGGCCAACGCGATCGGTGGCTCGACCGTGATGCTGCTCCTGCTCCTGACCGCCCTCCTGCTTGTGAGCGCGCTCCCCGGCTCACCGCTGGCGGGTTAGGCGGGCACCTCGCCGAGGCGCTCGGCGAGCGCCGCGGGCGTGGCGCGGGCGATCGCCCGCAGGCCCACGTCCTCGATTGCCAGCGAGGCGCAGGCGACCCCCCAGCGCAGAGCGTCGCGCAGGCCCTCCGGCCGCCCGCCGGTGGCCCGCCAGCGGGCCAGCATGCCACCGGCCAGGGTGTCGCCGGCGCCGGTGGTGTCCACGACCGGCCGGCCCGCCACCGCATCCACGTGCTCGACCTCCGCGCCGGCGTAGGCGGTGACCCCCTGGGGACCGTCCTTGAGCACCAGGCCCGCGAGCTTCCAGTGGAGCCGGAACCGGTCCGGGTCCTCGCCGCCGAGCGCCGCGAACTCGGCGTGGTTGCAGAAGAACCAGCCCACCGCCTCCAGGATCCCGGCCACGAACGCCGGCTGGGCGGTGGTGTAGGAGAGCATGGCGTCGGCGGCCAGCAGCTCGGCGCCGCGCAGGCCGTCGACGGCCTGGAACTGGCGATCGGGGCGCATCGAGCCCGCGAACGCCCAGCCCGTGAAGCCGGCCGGCGGCTCCGGCGTCCAGGTGTCGTAGATCGAATCCCGGTTGCCGAGGTCGCGGTTGCGGCCGCCCACGTCGCGCGCGCTCCAGCGATAGGTGGGGGAGTCGAGCACCCGCAGGCCGCCCAGGCCGACTCGGCGGCCGGAGAGCACCCGCTCGACCAGGTCCCGGCCGTCGGCGCCGACCGGGGCGAGGATCTCGACCGGCGTGATCAGGGAGGCGGCCAGCGCGAAGTACAGCGCGGAGCCCCCCAGCTCGTCGGTCACCCTGCCGTAGGACCCCTCCAGCGTGTCGAGCGCGATCGACCCGGCGACCAGCAGGTCCGGATTCAAGCCCGACGCTGCGACCCGCTGAGCGCGGTCACCACGTGGCGGGCGTCCCGCAGCTTCTCCAGGAAGTCGGCAGGGCCCTCGTACACCTGCATCTCCATCCAGCTCAGTCCCAGCTCGCGAGGGTGGTGGGCGTCGCTGCCGGTGGCCGCGACCTTGCCCAGCTCCGCGCAGAGGTCGGCGGCGGCCCGGTTGTCGGCGGGTCGCGACCACGCGTTGTAGGTCTCGATGATGTCGATGCGCGGGGCCAGGGCGACCACGCGGTCGGGCGCGAAGCTGGATCGGAAGCGGTCGAAGGGGTGTGCCAGGTAGGTCAGGCCGCCCTGGGCGTGGATCTCGTCCATCGCCTCCTCCGGCGCCAGCCAGGGCTTGACCTGCTCGCTGATGAAGAGGCCGATGACCTCGCCTTCACGCGTCTTGACCTCCTCGCCGGCGATCGCCAGCTCGGGGTGGAGGCGCTGCAGCTCTAAGGCGCCGGCGGCGGTGTTGTGGTCGGTGAGGGCGATCCGGTCGAGGCCGACCTCGCGGCAGCGCGCGACCAGTTCGTCGAGGGTGGTCGAGCTGTCGTGCGAGTAGCGGCTGTGGAGGTGGAGGTCGACCCGCAGGTCGCGCCCCGCGAAGCGGCCGACTTCGCTCAGCGGAAGAGGCGGATGATCTTGGCGGGCTTGCGGGCCTTGACGGACTGTTCCATCAGCGCCTCCTGGGCCCGGTAGACGAACTCCATCACCTGCTCGGGGCGGCGCTCGTGACCGAGCTCGCGCGGCAGCTCAGGATGCGCCTGGCCGAGCACCACCAGCAGCCGCGGCAGCAGCCAGCCGGGAACGATCTTCAGCCGCTGGACCAGGCATTCCTCGAGCCAGAACATGAGCTGGTCGGTCTCTCGCAGCAGGAGTCGCGGCACCTCGCGGTCGCGGACGCGGCGCCGGTGCCAGTACAGGGCCCGCTGCTGCTCGGCCACGGTCCGCTGGATCACCGCCCGACTATAGCAGCCGCATTTGCGCGTTCAGCTAGCTTGCTTTAGACGCCTCGGCGGGGTAGAAGAGCGTCCGCCAGCCGCCGGCGGCGGGCACCAGGTGGACCTGGCGGCGCATGGTCACGTCGCGCCACCCGTGGCGGATGCGATACAGCACGTCGAGCCGGGCCACGTTGCGGTAGGTGCGGTTGCGGTGGCGGTCGGTCCACTCGGGCACGATCTCCGAGCCGCCGACCCGGGCCTCCAGCAGCTCGTACTCGGAGGCCTGGCGCTGCATGCGCTCCACGAACGAATGCCGGCTGCCCCAGGAGCGCTGAGCGTCCTCGGCCAGCATGTCCCACATCACGTCGAAGTCGTGGTCCTGGTGGAGCTTGGCGAACCGCAGCTCAAAGGTGCCGGGCGCGATCGAGGTCGCGTCGGGCGAGCGCAGCGGCGGCGCCTCCGGCGGCCGGGCCGAGACCACGGCCTCCCGCTCGCGCGGCGCCGAGCGCGTGAAGCGCGCGAACTCGTCCGCCGGCCAGGTCGTGAAATGCCCGGCGAGCCAGCCCAGAAGGCGATCCGGGAGGGGTTGGCGGCGGAGCGCTCGAACCAGTGCTTTGATCAGTACACCCCTAGATGTTGTGGGATTTCCACAGACTGTACCCAGAATGTGGATATACTGCAACCGATGTCGCGCGCGGCGTCGCAGCCCGGGCCCCGTACCCTCAGGCGCCGCCGCGCAGCGCCCGCGCAAGCTCGGCTAGCGCTCTGCGGCCCTCCTCGCCGCCGTCGCCATCAGTCGCCAGCGCCGCCTCCAGCAGCTCGCGGATGCGGACGAGCGCTGGGGTGGGAAGCTCCGGCACCGCCGCTCGAGCGCGGTCGATGAGGCCCGGCGTGAGCCGGCCGTCGTAGCCGTGCAGCTGCGGATCCTGGCGCGGCTTTGGGTGACCCGCCGTCAAGCGCTCGTCAGCCGCCGGATCATCGCCAGCACCCCCTCCAGCGGCACCCCTACTGGACAGGCCGCGGCGGCGCTCGCCATCACCGCGGCCGGAGCCTCTCCCACCAGGTCCGAGGCGGCCGCCGGCAAGATCGGATAATCGCGCAGGTAGGCCGCCGCCAGGTCGGCCGGCCGCAGCCCGGCCACCCGCGCCGCCACCAGCGCGCACAGCCCGCAGTTGATGCAGGCCGACGCGGCCGGCAGCAGGTCCCGCTCGGCCTCGGTCAGCGGGACCAGGTGGTCGGGCCCATACAGCTGCAGGAGCCGGCCCGCGCCGCTGCCCGGTCCCCGGCGCAGCCGCCGCCGCAGCTCGTGGCGCGCGTAAGCGCCCCCCAGCCGGACCAGCGCGCTCGCCCGGCTCACGCGCCGTACCCCCGGCGGCCCGCGTAAGCCAGCTCTTCCTGGGCCCAGCCCCGGCGCTCGAGCAGGGGCGAGCGGCCCAGCCAGGCTCCGAGCAGGAACTCGCGCGCGGCCTCCCGCTGCTGCGACGCGCTCCAGCCCAGCTCGCGGCCGACGACCTGCGCCGCGCGGTCCACGCAGGCGGCGCCCGCGCAGGGCCCGGCCGCCAGGCCGACGCGGCGGAAGGCGTCGGCCAGCGAGCGCGCCTGCTCCTGGCGGGCGGCATTCGCCAGCTCGGCCTCGGCCAGGTGCTCGCAGCGGCAGGCGATCCGGCCGTGGCGGGCCTCGCCCAGCGCGGCCTCGGCCCGGCAGCCGTGGCGTCGGATGGCGTTCGCCGCGGCCAGCGCGGTGAGCCCGTGCTCGCGCGCCAGCTCGGCCGCGGTCGGGGCGTCGCGCTCGGATCCCGGCAGCGGGAGCTCAGCGGTGCGGCAGCGCGCCTCTACCCCCAGGCGGCGGCAGGCCGCGTCGGCCGTCTCCTCGGCCATCAGCCGGTACATCGAGAGCTTGCCGCCGGTGATGGTGATCAGCCCGGGGGCCTGCGGATGCTGGAAGAGCTCGTGCCGGCGCGACAGGCGGTCCTCGTAGGGCCGCCAGTCGTAGAGGGTGGGCCGGATGCCGGTCGTGGCGCGGACCGGGCGCAGATGCTCGATGGCGGGGAAGACCCGGGCCATGGCCTGGAGCAGGTAGTCGACCTCATCGCCCAGCACCTCGACGTCGTCGAGGTCGCCGAAGAAGTCGTCGTCGGTGGTGCCCAGGATGGTGATCGGCCCGTGGGGCACGAGCAGGATGTCGCGGCCGTCGATCGCCTCCGTCGAGATCACGAAGTTGGAGAGCCGGCGGTCGTAGACGACGTGGATGCCCTTGGCCGGACGGAGCGGGATGTCCTGGCCCGCCAGGGCGGCCACCTCGGGCGCCCAGGGCCCGGTGGCGTTGACGACCACCCTGGCCCGCGCCTCGACCTCGGTGCCGTCGCGGACGTAGCGGACCCCGATCACCTCACGGCCGTCGTGCACCAGCGAGGTCACGCGCGCGTGGTTGAGGGCCCGGGCGCCGTGCTCGACGGCATCCAGCACGTTGGCCCAGGCCAGGCGGTGCGGGTCGACGCCCCATTCCTCGACCGTCACGCCGCCGACCACGTCCGAGGTCAGCCCGGGCTCGATCCGGCGCACCTCGTCGGCCGTCAGGCGCACGTGAGGATGGGCGTGCTTGAGTGGCTGGAAGCGGTCGTAGACCTCCATCACGGTCTCGATGCGCTCGATGCCGTTGGCGTCGTCCGGCAGCACGGGCACCAGGAAGAGGACGCGGTGCACCAGGTGGCGGGCGATGTCGACGATGTGGCCCGCGTCCTCGCAGGAGAGGCGGGTGGTCTCCCAGTCGAACTCCAGGTAGCGGAGGCCGCCGTGGATCATCCAGGTCGAGGACCCGCTGGTGCCGGCGCCCCAGTCGTTCTTCTCGAGCAGGAGCACCGAGACGCCGCGCAGGGCGAGGTCGCGGGCCACCCCGGCGCCGGTGACGCCGCCGCCGATCACCACCACGTCCTGGGTGCTGGGGGCGGCGCTCACCCGAAGCCGGCCTCCAAGCCGGATGGTCCCGCAACTGTCGACAAATCAGCCGCGGCTGCGCCCAACCACCCCTGAAATGTCGACAAATCATGGATCACCAGGAGCCGTGGAGCGTCAGTCCTTCGCCGCGTGCTCCTTCTGGTACTGGTCGATGAGCTGCTTGGCGAGGTGGGTGGGCATCTCGTCATAGTGCGAGAGCTTCATGGTGAAGGTTCCCCGCCCCTGCGTGATCGAGCGCAGGTCGAGGGCGAACTTGAGCATCTCCGACTCCGGGACCTGCGCGCGCACGATCTGCCAGCCGTCGTCGGGCTCGGTGCCGGCGATCTTGCCGCGCTTGGTGTTGAGGTCGGACATGATGTCGCCCAGGTAGCGCTCCGGCACCTTGACCTCGACGTCCATGACCGGTTCCAGGATCACCGGCGAGGCCTCCACCGCGGCTTTGCGGATGGCCATCGAGCCCGCGATCTGGAAGGCCATGTCGGAGGAGTCCACGGTGTGGAACTTGCCGTCCAGCAGCGACACCGTGATGTCCTCCATGGGGTAGCCGGCGACCACGCCCTTGGCCATGGTGTCGACGATGCCCTTCTGCACCGAGGGCCGGAAGTTCTGCGGGATGGAGCCCCCGAAGATCTTGTCCTGCCAGATGAAGCCGGCGCCCCGCTCCGAGGGGGCGACCTCGATCGTGCAGATCGCGTACTGGCCGTGGCCGCCCGACTGCTTCACGTGGCGCCCCTCGGCCCTGGCGGTGCCCGCCAGCGTCTCCTTGTAGGCCACGCGCGGGGTCTCGGTGGCGGCCTCGACGCCGTACTTGCGGCGCAGCTTCTCGAGGATCACGTCGAGATGCACGTCGCCCATGCCCGCGATCACCAGCTGGTGGGTGACCTCGACCCGCTCGATGTGCAGCGTGGGGTCCTCCTCGGCCAGCCGGGCCAGCCCGACCCCGATCTTCTCCTCGTCGCCGCGGGCCTTGGGCATGATGGCCACCGAGAACACGGGCGTCGGCAGCGCCAGGCCCGGCAGCTCGGAAGTGCCCTTGTCGCCCAGGGTGTCGCCGGTCACCGTGTGCTGGAGCTTGGCCACGCCGCCGATGTCGCCCGCACACACCTCCGGGGTGTTGACGTGCTCCTTGCCGCGCGGGAAGAAGAGCGTCCCCACCCGCTCGTCGCCGGCGCGGACGTTGTTGACGTGGGTGTCGGACTTGAGGCACCCGGCGACCACCTTGAAGTAGTTGACGCGGCCCACGAAGGGGTCGGCGGCGGTGCCGAAGACGAAGGCCTGGGCGGGCTGGGAGGGGTCGCCCTCGGCCGGCGGCAGCAGGTCGCAGATCGCCGACAGCAGCGTGCGCACGCCCAGCAGCTTGGTGGCCGAGGCGCACACCACGGGGATGACCTTCATGGCCACGATGCCCTCGCGGAGGCCGCGCTGGACCTCCTCGTCGTTGAGGGTGCCCTCCTCCAGGTACTTCTCGAGCAGCTCGTCGTCGCCTTCGGCGGCGGCCTCGACCAGCTGCTCGCGGCGCGCCTCCACCACCGCCTTCATGTCGGCCGGGATCTCCGCCTCGGCGCCCTTGCCGTCGGGCTGCGTGACGAACGCCTTCATGTGCAGGAGGTCCACGACGCCCTGGAACTTGGCCTCGGAGCCGATCGGGATGTGCATGGCGACCGGCTTGGGATTGAGGGTGGCGCGCATGGCGTCCAGGGCGCCGAAGAAGTCGGAGTTCTCCTTGTCCAGCTTGTTGATCACCACCAGGCGCGGCTTGCGGGCTCGGTTGAGCTGCTCCCAAGAGACCTCGGTGCCCACCGACAGGTTGGGGTTCGCCGCGACCACCACCAGGGCGCCTTCGGCGGCCCGCAGGCCGGCCGCGACCTGGCCCGAGAAGTCGAAGAAGCCGGGCGCGTCCAGGATGTTGACCTTGAAGCCGTTGTGCTCGACATGCGCCAGCCCGAGGTTGATCGAGATGGTGCGCTTCTGCTCCTCGGGCTCGAAGTCGAGGGCGGCAGTGCCCTGGTCGGTGGCGCCCATCCGGGTGAGGGCGCCGGTGGCGAAGAGCATGGCCTCGGCAAGCGTGGTCTTGCCCTCATGCGAATGCCCGACCATGACCACGTTCCGGATCTTGTCCGGGCCGTACTTCGGCACGATCGTTAAGTCTAGGGAGCGTCGAGGGCGCGAGACCGCGGGCTCCGCGGGTACGATTGGGGACGCTCAAATGGCCACCACCAAGAAGACCGCCACGCTCGACGAGGTCCTGGCCGCGATCGAGGCGGCCCGCGACAAGGTCATGGCCGACGAGGTCAAGTCGCTGACCAAGCTCGGCATCCCCAAGGCCATGGCCTACCAGATGATCGCCAGCCGCTTCCATCAGAAGGTCGGTGGCCACGAGGAGGCGGAGCCCGACCCCTTCGAGTCGACCAGCACCTCCTGGGAAGAAATTACCTAGCGCTGATCTGAGTTGGACCGCGCCCGGCGCTTCGCCCGGCTGCTCTCCATCCTCGCCGCCGTGATCCGCGAGCCAGGCCTGTCGCCTGCCCGCCTGGCGGCCCGCGCCGGGGTCTCCGAGCGCACCCTGCGCCGCGACCTGGCGCGCCTGCGCCACTTCGGCTACACCGTGACCTGGAACCGGGGCTACGAGGTCCAGGAGCGGTTCGGCTTCGAGGGCGGCGGCGGGGCCCGATCCCTGGCCGCGGTCTACGAGCAGCAGGTACGCCTCCTGCGCTCCGAGCTGCCGGCGCTGGCGGGCCAGGTGGAGGCGGACGTGGAGGCGGAGGCGCCGGCGGCGGTGGCTTCGCTGTTCGCGGGAGCCATATCCCGGCGGCTACGATCCCGGAGATGAGCGAGAAGCCTCTGCTGCTCGTCGCCCCTGGCCAGGGCGACGCCGACTGGCTCTATGCCTGCGGCTTCGATGTCGACAACGCGCTCTTCTTCGAGTTCGGCTCCAACGACCGGCTGCTGGTGGTGCCCGAGTTGGAGTTCGAGCGGGCCAGGGCCGAGGCGCGCATGAGCAAGGTGGTCGACCGCCGCCAGGTGGGCTGGGTGGAGTCGAAGGACTCCATGGCGGCCTGGTCGGCGGTGGCCGTGCACGTGCTCAGCGAACGCGGCGTCAACTCCGTCCGCATCTCCCCCCACCTTCCGGTCGCCCATTACGACGCGCTCCAGAAGGCGGGCGTGGCGATGGAGATCGACCGCGAGCTCTTCCGAGAGCGGCGGCGGCGCAAGTCGCGCGAGGAGGCGAGCTTCATCCACGCCGCGCAGCACGCGGCCGAGGCCGCCACCGCGGAGGTGATCGCCCACCTGGCCGTCGCCGAGATCAAGGACGGGCTGCTCTGGCTGGACGGGCGGCCGCTCACCTCGCAGCGGCTGATGGCGCGCGCCGAGGCGACCCTGGCCGAGATCGGCTACACGGGCAGCCAGCTGATCGTCGCCGGCGCGCCCCAGAACGCCATGCCTCACTACCGGGGCGAGGGCCAGCTGCGCCCTCACGGGCCGATCATCATCGACATCTTCCCGCGTGGCATGACCAGCGGCTACCGGGGCGATCTCACCCGCACGGTGGTGGTGGGCGACGTCTCCGAGCAGGTCCGAGCGATGTGGGAGGCGAGCGTGGCCGCCATGGAGGTCGCGATCGCCATGATCAAGGCGGGCGTGAACGGGCGCGATGTGCACCTGGCGGCCTGCCAGGTCCTGGTCGAGCGCGGGTACGGGACCTATACCAAGGGCTTCGAGGGCAAGCTCGACGGGCCGCGCATGACCCACTCGCTCGGGCACGGGGTCGGCCTGGACGTGCACGAGGCGCCCAGCCTGCGCGACCTCGACTACCCCCTGCTGGCGGGCGACGTGGTGACCGTGGAGCCCGGGCTCTACCTGGCCGGCGTGGGGGGCGTTCGGGTCGAGGACACCGGCCTGGTCACGGCCGACGGCTTCCGGAACTTCACGACCCTGCCCAAGAGCCTCGACCCCAAGGCTTACCTCTAACCGTTGTAAATGCCAGTTTGACGGGCTAAGATCGCCCCCGATGTCAGAAGACACGTTGGGCGATCGGATCCGCAGGCGGCGCATGGAGCTCGGCATGAGCCTGGCCAAGGTGGCTGGGGCCGACTTCAGCCGGGCCTACCTCAACCAGATCGAGCTGGGCAAGACCCAGCCCTCCACCCGCATCCTGCGCGTGGTCGCCGACCGCCTGGGCTCCCGGGTCGAATACCTCCTCGACGGCTCCATGCCCACGCTGGATCGCGAGATCGCGCTGGAGCGGGCCCGGGTGGCCCTGCTGCGCGGGCGCCCGCGGGACGCCGTCGCCGACCTCGAGGCCGTGGTCGACTCCCGGGAGTGGCCGCTGGGCGCCGACGCCCGCCTGACCATGGCCGAAGCCCTGCTGGCGCTGGGTCGCGGCCAGCAGGCGGCGGCGCTGCTGGACCAGGAGGAGGAGCTGATCAGGGCCCGCGGCGACCGCACCCGCCAGCGCCGGCTGCGCGCGATCCGGGCCGGCCGCGCCTTCCGGCCCAGCGCGGCCGAGTGGCTCAACGAGGCCGAGAAGGCGCTCGAGGAAGGGCGCCCCTCGGCGGCCCTCGAGTTCTACCGGGCCGCCCGGATCCTGCTCACAGGCCCGAGGGCCAGGTATAGGAGGGCGGAGGATCCACGGTCGGAGGCGTGATCTCGAGCACGATCTGCTCGTGGGCCTTGAGGGGCACCTTGCGCGGGTCGGTGCCGTCCGGCTGCACCTTGCCGTCGATGAAGACCAGCAGCTTCTGGTCGCCGGTCAGCGTGATGTCGGCAACCTGGGTCTTGCTCAGCGGCTTGTTCATGACGTTGAAGAAGTCGCCCAGCGTGAAGGTGTGATTGGCCTCGGCCTTGGGAGCCTCGATGTGAATCACGCCCGTGGTGTCGTGCGTGTGCAGCCAGTAGAAGCAGTTGGACTGGATGCCGATGTTAGCGGGCAAGTTGAGCTCGTTCCCCTCGTAAAGGATCGAGAGGTGAGCGTGGTAGTGGGTGGCCAGCTGCTCGCCGCTCTCGCAGCTGACGTTCGCCACCTTGCGGGCGCCGCTGCCCTGGTTGGTGACGATGGCGTAGACGACCGCGATGACCACCAGCAGGAGCACGACGGCCGCTCCAACCGGGAGGATCGGGATGTTGTTCGTCGAGCGAGCGGCGGTGCGCCGGTGCTGGCCGGCCCGGGCCGGCGGCACGCGACCGGCGGCCTGCTTGCGCTTGGTCTTGGACGTGTGGGGTCTCCTGGCTGAGGAAATGAGGACCACCGGAGGGCCGGCAGCCCGACTGATAGAATACCGGGTGCCTCGAGAGACCCTCCGAGCGCATCCCCCTCTGGTCCCTGCCCGATGCCACCGCCTGCACCGGCTGCCGGGACCAACCACCCACAGAGGAGGCGGCTTTTGCTGCGCGACTACGAAATTCTCTTCATCGTCCGGCCGGACCTCGACGAGGAACAGCTGGGCGCGGCCGTGAAGACGGTCGAGACCCTGATCGCCAACCTCGACGGCGAGCACCAGAAGACCGACGTCTGGGGCCGGCGCCGGCTGGCCTACGAGGTCGACCACCTGCGCGAGGGCCAGTTCGTGCTCACCGACTTCCGCCTCGACCCCGCGCGGGTACCGGAGATGGAGGCGACCCTGAAGATCTCGGAGCCGGTCTTCAGGCACCTGGTGGTGCGCAAGCCGGAGAAGGTGAGCGCGCCGGCGCGCGCGGCCGCCGCCCCGCCGGCAGCGGCGGAGCCCGAGGCGGCCCCGGTGGAAGAGCCCGCGGCCACCACGGCCGCGGTTGCGGAGGAGGCGCCGGCCACCACGGCCGGGGCAGATGAGGAGGACGAGGCATGAGCAGCTTGAACCGAGCGGAGCTGATCGGGCGCCTGACGCGCGATCCCGAGATGCGCTACACGCCTTCCGGCCAACCGGTCACGTCCTTCTCGATCGCCACCAACCGGTATGCGTCGGGCCCCGAGGGCGAGAAGAAGGAGTACACCGACTACCACAACATCGTCTGCTGGAACATCGGCCGCCGGAACCTGGCCGAGGTCGTGGCCCAGTACCTGAAGAAGGGCTCGCAAGTCTATGTCGAGGGCCGCATCCAGACCCGCTCCTGGGAGGGCCAGGACGGGCAGAAGCGCAAGGCCACCGAGATCGTGGCCAACGACGTCCAGTTCCTCGACAGCCGCGGCGGTGGCGAGGGCGGCGGCGGTGGCGGCTACGAGCGGCCCGCGCGCCCGTCGAGTGGCAGCCAGGGCGGCGACGAGATGCCGCCGATCGAAGAGTCCCACGCCCGCGACGTCGACCCCGACGACATCCCGTTTTAGGAACACCCCACGAAATCTTCGATTTCGCGGGGACCCCGTTATTTAGGAGTTACTGATGGCAGTTCGCATGAGAGAAGGCAAGCCCAAGCGGTCGAGCCGCAAGGTCTGCCAGTTCTGCGTCGAGAAGACCGACTACATCGATTACAAGGAGGTCGGACGGCTGCGCCGGTTCGTGTCCGAGCGCGGCAAGATCCTCCCCCGGCGGCTTACCGGCACCTGCGCCAAGCACCAGCGGCCGCTGACCACCGCGCTCAAGCGGGCGCGGGCGATCGCCCTGCTGCCCTACGCGGCGGACGTCTCTCGCTGAACCCCTTGCAGGAGGCCAAATGATCTTCCAGCCCCAGCTCCGCATCCCCGGCCCGGCTCCGCTGCCCGAGCGCGTGGTCCGGGCCATGAGCCAGCCTATGATCGACCACCGCGGCCCCGAGTTCGCGGCCCTGCTGGAAGAAGTGGTCCGGGGCGCCAAGTCGGTGTTCGGCACCGACAGCGAGGTGGTCGTGATGTCCAGCTCGGGCACCGGCGGACTGGAGTCGGCGATCGTCAACCTGGTCTCCCCCGGCGACCGCGTCCTGGCCGCCATCTGCGGCAACTTCGGCGAGCGCTTCGCCGAGATCGCCACCGCTTACGGCGCCGACGTCATCCGGCACGCGGTCGAGTGGGGACAGCCCGTCGACCCCGACGACCTCCGCCGGCTGCTGGCCTCGCACCCCGAGGTCGAGCTCGTCCTGCTCACCCACAACGAGACCTCGACCGGGCTCACCAACGACCTCGAGGCGCTGGTGGCGGTGGTCCGGGAGGCGGGCCGGATGTCGGTCGTGGACGGCGTCTCCAGCGTCAGCTCGATGCCCGTAGAGGTGGACCGGATCGGTGCTGACGTGGTGGTGAGCGGCAGCCAGAAGGGCTGGATGGCCCCGCCCGGCATCGCCTTCGCGGCCGTCAGCCAGGCCGCCTGGGAGCGGGCGGAGAGGGCGAAGGCGCCACGCTTCTACTTCGACTGGGCCCAGCATCGGAAGTTCGCCGCCAAGGGCGCAACCCCCTGGACGCCGGCGGTATCGGTGCTCTTCGGGGTCCGCGAGGGCATCCGTATGCTCCTCGAGGAAGGCCTTGGCAACACTTATGCCCGGCACCGCCGCTGCGCCGACGCGGTGGCCGCCGGCCTGCAGGGGATGGGCTTCACACTCTTCGCCGCCGAGGGCTACCGATCGGCCACGGTCACGGCGGCCGTCCCGCCCGCCGACCTCGACGTCAAGGCCTACCGCAAGCTGCTGCGCGAGAGGTTCGGAGTCGTGATCGCCGGAGGCCAGGGCAAGCTGGAAGGGCGCCTGGTCCGGGTCGGCCACCTCGGGTACGTGACCGAGGGCGACATGGTGCAGGTGCTCTGGGCCCTGGAGCAGGCGCTGGAGGAGCTCGACATCCGGGCCAACGAAGGCGCCGGCGTCAGCGCCGCGGTTGCGTCATTGAACCAAGCGGCAGCGGCCGTTCCCGCCTAGCGCGGCGCTTGCCCCGCATCCTTGTAGCGGATCCCCTGGCCGATGACGGCGTCACGCGCCTGCGCGAGCTGGGCGAGGTCGAGGTCCATACCAAGCAGAGCGAGGACCAGCTGGTCGAGCTGGTCCCCCTGTATGACGCGCTGGTCGTGCGCAGCGAGACCAAGGTGACGGCCCGCGTGCTGGAGGCGGGCCGCCGCCTCAAGGTCGTCGGCCGGGCCGGCGTGGGCGTGGACAACATCGACGTCCAGGCGGCCACGGCCAGGGGGATCCTGGTCGTCAACGCGCCGCGCGGCAACATCATCGCCGCTGCCGAGCACACCATCGGCCTGCTCTTCGCGCTGGCGCGCAACATCCCCCAGGCCGACGCCTCGGTAAAGCGCGGCGAGTGGACCCGCGGCCGGTTCACGGGCGTCGAGGTTCGCGGCAAGGTACTGGGGCTGGTCGGGCTGGGGAACATCGGGTCCGAGGTCGCCAAGCGGGCCCAGGGGCTGGAGATGGAGGTCATCGCCTACGACCCGGCGGTGCCGCCCGAGCGCGCCGAGCAGTTCAACGTGCGCCTGGTCGACCTCGACCAGCTGCTGCGCAGCGCCGACTTCATCAGCGTCCACGCGCCCCTGATCGACGCCACCCGCAACCTCATCAACGAGCGCGCTCTAGCGCTCGTGAAATCAAGCGCGCGGTTGATCAACGCCGCTCGCGGCGGCATCGTGGACGAGGCGGCGCTCCATGACGCCCTGGCGTCAGGGCGCCTGGCCGGTGCGGCCTGCGACGTCTTCCTGCAGGAGCCCCTGGGGGCCAGCCCTCTGCTCGAGCTGCCCAACTTCATCGCCACCCCCCACGTCGCCGCCTCCACCGTCGAGGCCCAGACCGCGGTCGCCTTCGACGTGGCCGAGGAGGTGGGCGCGGTGCTGGCGGGGGAGCTGCCCCGCTACGCCGTCAACGCGCCCTCGCTGCCGCCCGAGGAGCTGGCCTTCCTGCGCCCTTATGCCGACCTCGCGGAGCGCATGGCCTCGCTTCACCTGCAGCTGGTGTCCGAGCGCGTCTCGGCGCTGGAGATTGAGTGCGCCGGCGAGCTGGCCGAGCACGACACCTCACTGATCACCGCCTGGGCGGTGCGCGGGATTGTGCAGCCCTTCGTCGAGAGCCGTGTCAACGCCGTCAACGCACGGCTGGTGGCCGCCGGCCGCGGCCTGCAGCTGGTCGAGCGCCGGATCCCGCGCGCGGGCGCCTATCCGAGCTCGCTGGCCCTGCGCATAGACGGCGACGAGATCGAGGGCACAGTCCTGCTCGGCGAGCCGCGCCTCACCCGGATCGGCGCCTTCCGCGTCGACCTGGCGCCGGAGGGCCGCTTCCTGGTCTCGCGGCATGAGGACCGCCCCGGCGTGGTCGGCCGGATCGGGACCATCCTGGGCGAGAACGACATCAACATCGCCTCCATGCAGGTGGGGCGGGACGCGCCCCGCGGCCAGGCCATGATGATCCTGGCCGTCGACGACGTGGTCGACGCCAAGGTGCTCGGCCTGCTGCGGGGGGTGTTCGGGATGTCGGACCTGCGCTACGTCGAGCTGGGCGCGAAGGGCGATGGCTGACCTCCGCGCCTTCCCGGGGCTGCGCTACGACCCCGCCCGGGTCGGCGACCTGGGGCGGGTGGTGTCGCCGCCCTACGACGTGATTCCCGAGGAGCAGCTCGACGACTATCGCGGCCGCTCGCCCTGGAACGTGGTCCGCCTGATCCGGCCCGGCTCCGACTACCAGTCGGCTGCGCGCCTGCTGGAGGCCTGGCAGCGCGAGCAGGTGCTGCGCCGGGACCCGCCCAGCATGTACCTGCACGAGGTCCGCTTCGAGGGCCGCCGGCGGCGGGACCTGGTGGCCGCCCTGCGCCTGCAGCCCTACTCGGACCGCGTCGTCCTGCCGCACGAGCTCACCCATCGCGGGCCCAAGGAGGACCGGCTGGCGCTGATGCGGGCCACGGGCGCGGCGCTGGAGCCGCTCTGGTTTCTGTACGAGGGCGCCGGCACCGCGCTCCCCCGGTTGCTGGAGGCGGCGGTCGAGACGCGGCCGGCGGCCGAGTTCGAGTTCCCCTCCGGCGAGCAGCACCGCCTCTGGGTCATCGAGGCCCCGGAATGGCACCGGCAGGTGGCGGGCGCGCTGGCGGCGATGCCGGTGCTGATCGCCGACGGCCACCACCGCTACGAGACCACGCTGGCCTTCTCCGAGGAGCTGGACGGAGGTCCCGACGCGGCCTCTCGCTTCACGCCCGCCGTGCTCACCGACCTCGACGACCCCGGCCTGCTCGTCCTGCCCACCCACCGGCTGCTGCGCACCGGGGTGGCGGTGACGGGCGGTGAGGAGGTGGGCTCTATGGACGAGATGCTGAAGGCGCTGGATGGCCGGGTGGCGGCCGGCGTCTACGGCGGGGGCAGGTTCCAGGTCCTGGAGCTGGAAGGGGAGGTGCCGGTGGTCGAGCTGCACCGGCAGGTGGTCGACAACATCCTGGGCCGCAAGAGCGCGGAGGAGAACCTCTATTACACGCGCGACCCCGCCGAGGCCGTGCGCAATGTGGACGCTGGGCGCGCGGTCTCCGCGTTCTTCCTGCCCAGGCCCGACCTGGCCGTGGTTTTGCGCCAGGCGCGCGCGGGTATGACGTTCCCGCAGAAGACGACCTACTTTCATCCCAAGCCGCCTTCGGGGATGGTCTTCCACACTCTCGACGCCGATCGAAGCCTATAAAGAGAAGCCAGATGCCCATCTACGGATACCGATGCACCCAATGCGGCCACGAGCTGGAAGCGTTCCAGAACATGTCCGACCCGCCGATGCGCGTGTGTCCCGAATGCATGGGACCGCTGCAGAAGATGCTCTACCCGGTGGGGGTCGTCTTCAAGGGCAGCGGCTTCTACAGCACCGACTACAACAAGGGCGGCGGGAAGGCCTCCCCGAACGGGACGTCGGAGAGCGCGAAGTCGGAGAGCGCGAAGTCGGATACCAAGCCCGACTCCAAGCCTGATGCGCCCAAGCCCAAGTCGCCGGAGAAGACGGACTAACATCGAAGTCGTGGGCTCGGTCGCACCGGTGACGGACGCCGAGTTCCAGGGCAAGGTCCTGGAGTCCGAGCAGCCGGTCCTGGTCGACTTCTGGGCCGCCTGGTGCGCCCCCTGCCGGATGATCGCGCCCGTCGTCGACGAGCTGCAGATCGAGCTCGGCGCGAAGGTGCGCATCTTCAAGATGGACATCGACGCCAACCCCCAGACGCCGATGCAGCTCGGCATCCTGTCCATCCCCACCCTGATCATCTTCAAAGGCGGGCGGCCCGCCGATCGCATGATCGGCTACCGCTCAAACCTCAAGGCCGACCTCAAGCAGAAGTTGGAGGCGCTGGTCTAGCCCCCTTACAGGGGGGCTTCGAGCTACTGCGCGCTGAAGATGACGGCCGCGCGCAGCGCGAGCACGCCGATCAGCACCACGGCGGCCGTCAGCGCCGCGCTGGCCCGCAGCGTGCGGGCGCCTGCCACGGCACCGGAGCCGGCCTGGATTCGCGCGTCGCGGCCGCCCAGCCCGCGCAGTGGGAAGGCGAGGCTGGCGATCGCCACCAGCCAGAGCAGCGTCCAGGGCATGCGCAGCGCCGTGCCCAGGGTCCCCGCGATTGCGATGGTCACGAAGAAGACCACCAGCAGCACCACCTCGAGCGCCGCGAAGTAGGCGTCGGCGCGGTCCAGTCCCTCCATGTCGGTGTCGCCAGGACGCTCGGCCCGGCCTGCCAGGAGACCGATCGCGGCCGCGGCGCCGCTCATCCCGGAGGCCAGGAAGAGGCCTCCCAGCGCCGGGGTGTCACTCCAGACCGGCTGGTTGGAGACGCTGAGGAGGACGCCCGTATAGCCGGCCACGAAGAGCGCGAAGAGGCTGCCGATGACCGCGAAGGCCGTGCCCAGGGAGCCGCCCAGGAGGGTGCGCGCCGGCCGCGACCAGCCGGCGTTGAGCTCGGCCAGGAAGGAGACCAGGCTGAAGAAGCCGAAGATCAGCAGCGCCCAGACGCCCAGCGACATCGGCGTCGCCGTGTTGAGGTTGAGGCCGAGGCCGCCCGGCGTGGTGTCGACCATCATGTGCCAGAAGCGCAGGGGCTGGCCGAGGTCGACGGTCAGGAAGATCGGGCAGACCAGCACACACAGAAAGGCGAGCAGGTAGCCGGTGTGCGCGATCGGAGAGCTGCGCCCGCCGCGCAGGCGGACGATGGTGGCGATCACGTAGGCCCCGCCCGCGAGGCCGGCGAAAAAGAAGTAGAGCAGGATCCAGGCGCCCCAGGCCGGCGGCCGCGCGAAGTGCTCGGCGAGCAGCATCAGCCCTTCCTTCCCCGGCGGCGGCCCCGGCGGCGTCCGGGCGTGGGCGTCTCAGGGGCGGGCTCGACCGCTGCGGGCTCGACGGCGGCCGGCGCGGACGCGACCGGTTCGGTCTCCGGGACCGGGCGCGGCGAGGGCTCGGTCCGGCGGCGCAGCGCGACCAGGCCGGCGATCACGGCGACCGCGGCGGTGAGGAGCGTGCCCAGGTAGCCGAACAGGTTGTTGCGGGCGGGCAGCACCGAGTTGGCGGCATTGGGCAGCGCATAGGTCTCGGGTTTGTCCATGAGCAGGAAGAAGGCGTTGAGCCCGCCGTAGACCAAATCGTCGGCGCCGTAGAGCTGGGCGTTGGGTGCGCCCCCGGCCTTCACGGCGTCCAGCCGCTTGGCCGCCACCGCGTGCATGTCGTCGAGCTTCCCGAACTGGATCGACTGCGTCGGGCACGCCTTGGCGCAGGCGGGCATCAGGTTGTTCTGCAGGCGGTCGTAGCAGAGCGTGCACTTCCGGGCGGTGCCGGTGCTGCTGCTGAAGCCGATCACCGAGTACGGGCACGCGGAGATGCAGTTGCGGCAGCCGTTGCAGACGTCCTGCTGGATGAAGACGGTGTCGAACTCGGTCCTGATGATGGCGCCGGTCGGGCAGACCTGCATGCAGGAGGCGTGCGTGCAGTGCTTGCAGACGTCGGACATCATCAGCCAGGCCTGGCCGTTGCCGATCGAGGTGGCGGCGTCCGGCACCTGCTCGATGAACTTCACGTGTCGCCAGTGCTCGGAGTCGAGCTGGCCGGTGTTGTCGAAGCTGTCGGCCAGGAAGACGCTGTTATCCGCCTGGAGGCCGTTCCACTCCTTGCAGGCGACCTCGCAGGCCTTGCAGCCGATGCAGATGCTGGTGTCGGTGAAGAAGCCGTACTTCTCGCCGGGCGTGATGCTCAGCGCCATGGGTCTAGAGCCCCACCAGGTTGGGAATCAGCTTGGCCAGTCCCCGGTCCCTGGCGTAGAGGTCGAGCGGCGTCATCGCCAGCTCGTCGACCAGCGGCACGGCGGCCGCGTCCCGCCGCAGATCGACGTGAAGCAGGTAGGTGTTGCACGTTTTACATCCCTCGACCGCGACCTGTGGAAAGCGGTCGTTCTCGCCGTACACCGGAAGCTGCGAGCCCCGGGTCTCGCCGCAGCCCGCGCAGGTCATGCGGGTGTGGCCCCAGCCGCCGTGGCAGCGCGCGCAGAGCAGATAGCGGGGGCCGGTCACCAGTGGCTCGCCGGAGAGCGCCGACCAGGACAGCTGGGGCGGACCGCCGCAGTGCGGGCAGGCCGTGCCCGGCGCCCGCCCGCTGCAGGCCGCGGCCGCGAAGCTCGCGCCCAGGGCCTCGAACACCGGCGACGTCGCGGCCCGCGCCAGGTAGCGGTCGACCAGCGGCTGCTCCTCCAGGCGCAGCCAGCGCCCGACCAGGTCGTCGAGGTCTGCGGAATGGAAGCGGGCGACGGCCGCGGTGGCGAGCTTCTCCGGGCCTGCCGCCACCGTGACCTCGATCACGCCGGGCAGGGCCTCTTCGATCGCGAAGCTCGGCAGGCGCTCGGGCGCCGGCGGCCGCGCCAGCGCCGCGTCGTAGATCACCTCCTGGACGTCGAGCAGGGCCAGGTACAGGCGCAGCACCTCGGTCGCGTGCGAATGGCGCTCGGCCAGCGAGCGCGCCCGCCGCCGGCGGTCGTCCCAGGGTCGATAGGCGCCGGCCAGCTCCTGCATCACATCTTCTCGACCTTGACCAGGAAGGACTTGAACTCCGGTGTGCGCGAGTTGGCGTCGCCGACGAAAGGCGTCAGCACGTTGGCGAGCCAGTTCTTGCCCTTGCCGGGGTCGTTGTCGGCGGGAATTCCCACGAACCCCCAGTGGATCGGGATGCCGACCTGGTAGATCTTTTTGCCGTCGATGATCGAGGGCCCGAGCCGCTTGGTGACCAGCGCCAGCACCTCCAGCCGGCCGCGCGCGGAGCTGACCCGGACCCGGTCCCCGGACTGGATGCCCAGCTGCTTGCCCAGCTCGTACGGGATCTCCACGAAGGGCTGCGGCTGCAGTCCGACCAGGTGCGGCACGTGCTGGGTGACGTAGTGCTCGTGCTCCGTGAGCCGGTACGAGGTGGCGACGTGGGGGAAGTCCTGGACCGTGCCGAAGCGGCTCGGGCGTCCGGCAGCCTGGTCGTAGAGGAAGGCGACCGGAGAGGCGGACTGCACGCTGTGCAGCGGGTTCGAGATCGGCGACTCGATCGGCTCGTAGTGCTCGGCGAACGGCCCGTCGACCATCGAGCTCGAGAACAGGCGCCCCGTGCCCTCGCCGTTCATGATGAAAGGCAGCCAGGCCGCGGGGTCGGCGGGGTTCATGTTGACCGGGTAGTCGGGCACGTCGCCCACCCAGGCGGTGCCGTTCCACTGGATGCCCGGCCGCTTAGGATCCCAGGGCTTACCCTGGAGGTCGGCCGAGGCGCGGTTGTAGAGCACGCGCCGGTTGAGCGGCCACGACCAGCCCCAGTTCGGGAAGAAGCCCATCCCGGTGGGGTCGTTCTTGGCAACGTCCTGCACGCCGTCCCGGCGCCTGGCCAGGTTGGCGTCGGCGCGGCCGGCGACGGTCGGCGCCGAGGGGTCGGGATAGACGCCGACGTAGATCCAGTTGCCGGAGGTCGTGGTGCCGTCCGCCTTGAGGTTGGCGAAGCTGGCCATCCGCTTGCCGGTGGTCAGGTCCTTGCCGTTCATCTCCTGCAGCAGCTCGTCGAGGGTCGGCTTGAGCGGGTCCTTGTATTCGAGGGTGAGGTTGAGGATGGGGTCGGGGAACTTGCCCCCGCTGGCCTTGTAGAGCTTCTTGACGCGGTCGAACAGCTCGGCCGTGATCCAGTGGTCGTGACGGGCGTTGCCCTGGGGCTGGATCACCTGGTCCTTCCACTGCATCCAGCGGCCGCTGTTGACGAAGCTGCCGTCCTTCTCGATCCAGTGGGTGGTGGGGAGCATGAAGACCTCGGTCTGGATCGACTTGGGATCGATGCCGGGGCGCCTCCAGAACTCCGAAGAGGTTGTCGGCAGCGGGTCCATCACCACCAGCCACTTGAGCTTGGCGAGCCCCTCCAGGACCTGGTTGGAGTCCGGGCCGATCGAGGTCGCCGTCATCCCGGAGAGGATGACGCCCTCCATCTTTCCCTTCAGAGCCTGGTCGTAGATGGTGATCCAGGAGGCGTTGCTGGCCGGCTTGGGGATGTAATCGAAGGCGAACTCGTTGTCCGCCCTGGCGGCCCCCCCGTACCAGCTCTTGAGCAGGCTGACCATGAAGTTGCGGTAGTTGCGCCCGAAGAAGTTCCAGGAGTTCGGGTGCGACGCCTTGGAGGCGGACTGGTCGACGTAGTCCGCGATTGTGGTCTGGCCCGGCGCCGGGATCTTGAGGTAGCCGGGCAGGATCTCCCAGGAGATGGCGTTGTCGGTGTTGCCCTGGATGTTGGCGTGCCCGCGCTCGGCGTTGACGCCCCCGCCCGGGCGGCCGACGTTGCCCAGCAGCAGCTGGAGCATGGCGGCCGAGCGGATGAGCTGGCCGCCGGTCGTGTGATGGGTAAGGCCGACCGCGTACACGATCGACATCACCTTGTCCGGCTTGCCCATCTCGCCCACCAGGGCGGCGACCTTCATGAAGTCGGCCTTGGGGATGCCGGTGATGCGCTCGACCATCTCCGGCGTGTACCGCGAGTAGTGCTGCTTCAGGAGCTGGAACACGCTGCGGGGGTGCTGCAGCGTGTAGTCGGTGTTGGCGAAGGCGGAGCTCCCCGCCGGTGCACCCGAGGTGGGCTCGTTGGGCCCCCCCGAGCCCGCAGGCTGGGCCTCATAGGCCCAGGTGGCGACGTTGTAAGACCGCTTGGCGGCGTCGTAACCGGAGAAGAGCCCGTCCTTGAAGCCGTAGCCCTCCTTCACGATCCAGGCCGCGTTGGTGTAGTTGCGGACGTACTCGTCGTGGTACTTGGTGTTCTCGAGCACGTAGTTGATGAGGCCGCCGAAGTAGGCGACGTCGGTGCCGGTGCGGATCCTCAGGTACTGGTCGGCGACCGCGCTGGTGCGCGTGTACCGCGGATCGGCGTGGATGATCTTGGCGCCGCGGTCGAGCTTGGCGCGCATGAACCACTGGAAGCCGACCGGGTGGGCCTCAGCCGGGTTGGCGCCGTTGATCAGGATCAGGTCGGCGTTCTTGAGGTCCCGCCAATGGTTGGTCATGGCCCCTCTCCCGAAGCTGGCCGCCAAACTGACGACCGTCGGGCCGTGTCAAACCCGGGCCTGTTGCTCTAAGTGGACCAGTCCCAGGGCGCGCATCGTCTTGGCGGCGAAGTAGCCCTCTTCAGTCGAGAAAGCGGCCCCGCCGGCAAAGGCGATGCCTTCGGTGCGATTGACCGTGTTGCCGTTGGCGTCGACGGTGACGAAGGTGTTGTCGCGCGAGTCCTTGACGCGCTGCGCCAGCTTGGTCAGGGCGTCGTCCCAGCTGATCTTCTGCCAGTCGCCGGCGCCCGGCGCCCGGTAGAGGACGTCATCCACCCGGCGTGCGGAGGTCGCCAGCTGCATGGCGGTGGCGCCCTTGGGGCAGAGCCGGCCCTCGTTGACGGGGCTGTCCGGGTCGCCCTCGATCTGGAGGATCTTGCCGCCCTGGGTGTAGGCGATCAGCGAGCATCCGACCGCGCAGTAGGGGCAAACGGAGTGGCTCTGGGTGGCGCCGCTGATGTGCAGGCTCTGCTTGATCTGGGAGGCCTCGGCAAGGTCGAAGCCGAGCGCCGACAAGCCGGCCCCACCAGCCCCCGCGGCCCCGATCTTCAGGAAGTCACGACGGCTTACCCCTGACACTCTGACTCGCCTCCATCCGTAGTTGAGCCCGACGCCTGCCCTAAGAACTCTAGTTCAGGCGCGCCCCATGTCAACTTTGCCTAGCGGTTACTTTGGTGGCGGAGTGAACCGCTGGTTCGATGAGCTCGGGGAGCGCCTGGCGGCCACCGCCGCCCGGCGGGGCGCCCGCATCGACGCGCCCACGCTCGATCCGGCGGTCGCCGCGGAGCTGCTGGAGCTGGCGCGGGTGGCGGCCCACACCCAGGAGCGGCGCTTCGCGCCCCTGGCCTCCTTCCTGGCCGGCGTCACCGCGGAACGGGTGCGGGCCGCCGGAGGGGATGCCTCCGGCGCGGGTCTGGCCGGGATCGTGCGCGAGGTCCGGGAGGGCCTGGAAGCGGAGGCGCCGCCGCCCTCAGCCTGAACCTCTTCGGGGGGATGTACGGGGGCTGGTGCCCCCCGCGGTCTTCAAAACCGTCTGTGGGGCGCTGATGAGGCGTCCCAGGTGGGTTCGATTCCCATCCATCCCCGCCATTGTCCTGTCTCAGGACATCGAGGACACCTGTCGCAAGACATTGTGGACAGGCAAGCGACCGCCAAGGCCGAAGTAGAGACGGTCGGGCTCCAGTCGCAGCTCGCGAAGCAGGTCGCCGCCGGTGGTGACGATGCGGACGCCGGCGCCGGCGATCAGCGACGGGAACAGAATGTCGCCGGCGAAGGAGCCGCCGACGCGCACTTGCGAGAACCAGTTGAGGTGGTCACCCCGGCAAATCTGGTTGGGCTCCGGGCCACCGGTCGCGCCGTGGCCTTCACGCGAGAAGGCTTTTTGGCTGGCGGCGCGATGGTGCTGTTCCTCGCCCTCCTGGCGTTCAGTTACAGCCCGATGTTCCGCAAAGCCATGGGTGTTGCCACATGTCTCGCGCTGCGGCTGTACGTGGGCGCGGGCAGCTCTACGCCGGTCCGGGCCAGCTTCTAACGCTTGCGCCTGGCCAGTATGCCCACCACCGCTCGGAGGGTCAGGAACGCGATCGCGGCCACGATCTGGCCGCCCAGGATGGCGCGGTTAACGTCGACGGCTGGCCTCCAGTCGACCTCTTCGCCGCGGATCACGAAGGCACCGACCGGCCGCGCCATCATGCCGTAGCCGCTGCCGGAACCCGTGCCCTGGTCGCCGGGACCCTCGCCGGTTCCTCCCCCCGCGCCGATCATCACGCTGGCAGCGGTGATGACCGTGATGCCGTTCTTCTCGTACGGCTCGCCAAAGACTCGCTTGGCACCCAGCGCGCGTTCCGTCTCGGCAATGACGTCATCTGATTTCATTCTTCAAACCTCCGAACCCACCTTAGCCGCGTTCCGGCGCGTCACCCAGGCGCCCACCCCTCCGATGGGCCCGCCGCCGAGAAGACCAGCCAGCAGTCCGCCCCATACGTCCAGCGCGGGCTTGCCATAGAGGACGTAGCGCGTACCCCGACCACACCGCTGGATACGCCGACGTCTACTCCGAGTTGCCGAAATCCGCCTCGTGCTACCCGGGTTGCTAAATGAATTGCTACCTGGGCGGACGCCTTTCGAGACGGTGCTCGAGCCGGCGGGAGCCGAGGCTTCAGGAACCTGCTGAGCCGACCTGCACCTTCAGCCCACTGCCTTTGGTGAAGGTGTCGATCGCGCCCGCGTAATCCTCCAGCGGGTAGAAGTGCGTGATCATGGCCTGGCAGTCGATGACGCCCTTGACCAGCAGCTCGAGCGCCCGCTCGAAGCTGCGGTGAATCGCCATCGAGCCGATGATTCGCAGCTCGTCGTTGTAGACGCGAAAAGGCGAGAAGGTCGCGGTAGCGTCGGCGCCGGCCACGCCGAACATCAGGAAGGTGCCGCCGCGTTTGACCCTGCGAAGCCCGTCCTCGATGGCCGGCACCGCACCCGTGGCGTCGATCACCACGTCCCAGCCGCCACGTTGGTCCAGCCCGTCGGCGGACTGGGCCGCCCGGTCGGCCGCCAGTCGCGTTGCCAGCGGCAGCCTTTCCGCCTTCTGGTCCACCACGTCAACACGCCGGGCTCCGGCGTGGCGCGCCAGCTGTGCAAGCAGCAGGCCCATGGTTCCCGCGCCGTAGATCAGGTAGCTGGCGGCCAGCCCGGCGGCCACCTGGTCCAGGCCGTGCACCGCGCAGGCCAGGGGTTCGACCAGGGTCCCCCAGCGCCGCGGCATGTCCCCTGGCAGCGCAAATGCGTTGGCGGTCGGCACGCGCACGTAGGCGGCGCAGGCTCCGTCACGCGTGACCCCGACCGCGCTGTAGTTCTCGCACAGGTTTTCGCGACCCATCCGGCAGTACTGGCAGCGGCCGCAGTACACGTTGGGATCGACCGCCACGAAGTCACCCACCGCCAGACGCTGATCGCCGTTGTCGGAGCCCATGGCGACCACCTCGCCGCAGAACTCGTGCCCGGGCACGATCGGATAGCGCGTCAGCGGTGAGTCGCCCTGGATGATGTGCAGGTCGGTGCCGCAGATGCCGCATGCGGTCACGGCGACCACGGCCTCGCCCGGGCCGGGACTGGGATCGCTGACGTCGGTGACCGAGAACTCGTTAGGTTCCTCGATCACCAATGCCTTCACTTGACGGCGCCCATGGTCAGGCCGCGGATCAGCTGCTTCTGGGCGAACCAGCCGGCCATCAGCACCGGCAGCGTGGCCAGCGTAGCCGCGGCCGAGAGCTTGGCGTAGAAGAGACCGCGACCGCTGATGAAGCTGACCAGGAAGATCGGCGAGGTGGCCGCCACCGAAGACGTGAAGTTGACCGCATAGAAGAACTCGTTCCAGCTGAAGATCAGGCAGATCAGCGAGGTGGCCGCAATCCCCGGTGCGATCAGCGGCACCACCACGCGGCGCAGCTCGCTGAGGAAGCCGGCACCGTCGACGCGCGCGGCCTCGAAGAGGTCGGTCGGGATCTCGAGCAGGAACGAGCGCAGCAGCCAGACGCCGAGAGGCAGGTTGATGGTGGTGTAGATGATGACCAGCGCAAAGATGTTGTCGAGCAGCTGCAGGTCGCGCGCCAGCAGGTAAAGAGGCACCAAGCTGGCGGCGAAGGGCAGGAAGCGCGTCGAGATGAAGAAGAAGAGCACGTCCCGCGCCTTCTTCACCGGCTTGATCGCCAGCGCGTAGGCCGCCGGCAACCCCAGCACCAGCACCAGCAGCGTGGAGGCGATGCTGGCGAACGCCGAATTGACGAAGAAGGGCGGGAAGTCGAACGACAGCACCTCTTGAAATTCCTGCAGCGTCGGCGTGAAAAGGATCGTGGGCGGGCTGCTGGCAGCCTGGGGTTCGGTCTTCAATGCTTCCAGCCACATCCAGAGCACCGGGAAGAAGAAGATCAGTGCCACGAGCCAGGCGACGGTCGACCAGAGCAGCCGCGGCGCGATGCCGGTCTTCATCGCCGCTCGACCTGGAAGATCGAGAAGAGCGTGCGCAGCGCCAGGCTGGCGACGATCATGGTCAGGATCACCGCCACCACGCCGATCGCGCAGGCCTGGCCGATGCTGAAACCCTGGAAGGCCACCAGGTAGAGCAGGAAGGGGATGTTGGTGGTGGCTTCGCCGGGCCCTCCCTGGGTCATCATGAAAATCGAGTCGAACGTCTGCACGATGAAGATCGACCCCAGCAGCGCTCCCAGCTCGACGAAGGGGCGGATGAAGGGCAACGTGATGCGGCGGAACGACTGCAGGGCGCCGGCGCCGTCGACGCGGGCCGCCTCCAGCACCTCCAGGTTCTGCGACTGCAGCCCGGCCAGGACGATGAGCATCATGAACGGTGTCCAGCGCCAGACCTCGATGGCCACGATGGTGGCCATCGGAAACTGGTTCACGAGGTCGGTGCGCCCCAGGCCGAACGGCGTCAGCAGGTACGCGAAAAGTCCGAACAGCGGGTTGAGCAGCGTGTCCTTCCAGATCAGCGCCGCCGCCGTGGGCATGACGAGGAAGGGTCCGATGATCAGCGTGCGCAGGAGGCCGCGGCCGAACACCTCCTGGTTCAGGAGCACGGCAATGCCGAGGCCGAGCACCACCGAGATGGCGACGGCGCAGAGCGTGAGGACCACCGTGTTGAGCACCGCCGTGTGCACGCTTTCGTCCGCCAGCAGCGCGGCGTAGTTGTCAAGCCCTACGAAGCGAAAGCTGCCCGGTCGGAGCAGGTTCCAGGAAAAGAAGCTGTAGTAGATCGTCATCAGGAACGGGATCTGCGTGACCAGCACCACGTAGACCAGCGCCGGCAGCAGCGGCAGCCGGCGCAGCCAGGCCTCGCGACGTGAAACGGAGGCGGCGGGCACTGCCCGCGCGCCTCCGCCGACGCGAATAGACCGGAGGAAAGTTCTAGGAGTGCTGATAGTTCTTGGCCACCGCTTGAGCGAGCTGCTGGGATCGCTGCAGCGCCTGGTCAACGGTGGCGGTGCCCGCGATCACCGCCGCGATCTGCTGGGACACCTGGTCGCCGAGCTGCTGAAACTCGGGAATGTCGACGTACTGGATGCCGATGTAGGGGACAGGGTCGACCGTGGCGTGGTTCACGTCCGCGTGCGAGATCGAGTCCAGCGTGACCTGGGCGAAGCCGCCCGCGGCTTGCTGGT